>Ga0233438_10000063_pt1 | contig 142022 bp, 134 predicted proteins | sample SI_123_September_FD_182720 | JGI IMG/M metagenome (GOLD analysis project Ga0233438, IMG submission 182720) | Seawater microbial communities from Saanich Inlet, British Columbia, Canada - SI_123_September2016_10_MG | ecosystem: Environmental > Aquatic > Marine > Inlet | place: Canada: British... | reverse complement strand
CGACGACATCGACGGCAAGCAGTACACCGCACAGGAAATAAGCGCCCGCACATTGATGAAGCTGAAGCGCGACGCCGAGAGCTACCTTGGCGACACCGTGACCCAGGCGGTCATCACCGTGCCCGCGTACTTCGACGACGCACAGCGCACTGCGACCAAAGAGGCCGGCACGATTGCTGGCCTCGAAGTGCTCCGCATCATCAACGAGCCGACCGCAGCTGCGCTCGCGTACGGCCTCGACAAGGGCGACGAAGACGAAACCATCCTCGTGTTCGACCTCGGTGGCGGCACGTTCGACGTGTCGGTCCTCGAGATTGGCGACGGCGTGTTCGAAGTCAAGTCCACGCACGGCGACACCGTTCTCGGTGGCGACGACTGGGACCAGCGCATCATCGACTGGCTCGTCCAGCAGTTCAAGGCTGCCCAAGGTGTCGACCTCAGCGCCGACCGCATGGCAGCACAGCGTCTGCAGGAAGCAGCCGAGAAGGCCAAGATCGAGCTGAGCCAGACGCAGTCGACGCAGATCAACCTGCCGTTCATCACCGCCACGGCCGACGGCCCGCTCCACCTCGACGAGACGCTCAGCCGCTCGAAGTTCCAGGAGCTCACCGCGGACCTCATCGAGCGTTGTCGTGTCCCGTTCGAGCAAGCTCTCAAGGACGCTGGCGTCGCCAAGGGCGAACTCAACCACGTCATCCTCGTCGGTGGTTCCACCCGCATGCCGGTCGTGACCGAGTTGGTGCAGGATCTCACTGGCAAAGAGCCAAACAAGACCGTCAACCCGGACGAAGTGGTCGCCATCGGTGCTGCTGTCCAGGCAGGCGTGCTGCGCGGCGACGTCAAGGACGTGCTCCTGCTTGACGTCACCCCGCTGTCCCTCGGCATCGAGACCAAGGGCGGCATCATGACCAAGCTCATCGAGCGCAACACCACCATCCCCACGAAGCGCACCGAGACCTTCACCACGGCCGAGAACAACCAGCCGTCGGTCGAGATTCACGTGATCCAGGGCGAGCGCGACATGGCGAGCTACAACAAGACCCTCGGCAAGTTCCAGCTCGTTGATCTGCCGCCTGCAATGCAGGGGGTGCCGCAGATCGAAGTCACCTTCGACATCGACGCCAACGGGATCGTGCATGTCAGCGCCAAGGACCGGGCCACCGACAAGACCCAGTCAATGACCATCACCGGTCAGTCCACACTCGACAAGGACGTCATCGACCAGATGGTGAAAGACGCCGAGGCGCACGCCGAAGAAGACAAGCAGCGGCTCGCCGAAGCCGAGGCCCGCAACAACGCCGACAGCCTCGTGTACCAAACCGAAAAGGTGCTGCGCGACCAGGGCGACACAGTGCCTGCCGAAGAGAAGGACGCGGTCGAAGCACCGCTCGCCGACCTCAAGAAGGCACTCGAGGGCAACGACCACGACGCCATCAAGACCGCCACCGAGGCGCTCATGGCCGCCAGCCAGGCATTCAGCCAGAAGCTCTACGAGGCAGCGGCCAAAGACGGCGGCGCCGAGGGTTCGTCAGCATCGGGCCAGGGCGACGGCGCAGTCAACGACGACGACATCGTCGATGCCGAGATCGTTGACGATCCGGCCGACGGAGACGCCGAGGCAGGTGCTTGAGCATGTCCGATATGGGAGACGGTGATCTTTACGATCCCGACGACCTGAGCGACGCGGAGCTGACCGGGACCGTTTCTCGGTCAGCATCCGAGTCCGCCGCCGCCGCAGATGCGGCTGCAGCATCGACCACGGACGGCGATGACACTCCTGAACGACAGAGCGAGTTCGACGATATCGACACGCTGTCGGCGCTCGACTTCGACACGCCCGACGCCGGTGGTGCCGAGGCAGACATCGACTGGTCCGAAGTCGACGTTCCGGCGTTGCTCGCCGAGCGCGATGAATTCAAGTCGATCGCGCAACGCGTGCAGGCTGAGTTCGAGAACTTTCGCAAGCAGGCCAACATCCGAGCGCAGGCCGACGCCGACCGGGCAACCGGCCGGTTGGCCGAAGCGTTCCTGCCGGTGCTCGACGCGGCTGAAGCAGCGTTCCTTCGCCATCCCGACGAAGTGGGCCCGCTGCTCAACCAGATGCTGACCGAGCTCAAGAAGCAAGGCCTCGAAAGTCTGGACCTCGACGGGCAACTGTTCGATCCCGAGGTGGCCGAGGCTGTGGCGCACGAGCCTGTCGACGGTGGCGAACCGTTGGTGGCTGAGGTGCTGCGCAGCGGATACCAGTGGAAGGGCAAGACCCTCCGCGCCGCCATGGTGAAGACAAAGGACTGAGAACATCACACGTGAGGTCCGCCTCACGTGTGATGTGAAGAGCGCTCCGAGGAGGTGAGCACAAATGGCTGCACAACGAGACTGGTACGAAAAAGACTTCTACAAGGCGCTGGGCGTGGCCGAGAGCGCCACCGACAAGGAGATCACGAAGGCGTATCGCTCGCTTGCTCGCGATTTCCACCCGGACAAGAACCCCGGCAACGACGCCGCCGAAGAGAAGTTCAAGGAAGTGTCGGCCGCGTACGACGTGCTTGGTGACGAGGACAAGCGCGCCGAATACGACGAGGTCCGTCGCATGGGTCCCGCCATGATGGGTGGCCGACCTGGCGGATCGGACGGATTCTCCTTCAACGTCGGTGACATGGGCGACGTCCTCGGTGGCATGTTTGGCCGAGGGGGCAGCCAGCGCGGTCGCGGAGGCGCAGGCGTCCAACCCCGCCGCGGTGCTGACATCGAAGCGTCGCTGACCATCGACTTTGCCGACGCCGTCACCGGCCTGGAGACCGCCCTCTACCTCACGACTGAAGCACAGTGCTCCACGTGCGGCGGCAGCGGCGCGAAAGCTGGCACTGCCCCGAAGGTCTGTGGCCACTGCGGCGGCAGAGGCGTGACCGACGACAACCAGGGCATGTTCTCGTTCTCGTCACCGTGTCAGGTCTGCCAGGGTCGCGGCAATGTGATCGAGTCCCCATGCGGCACCTGCCGCGGCGGAGGCATCGAGAAGCGACCACGCGAAGTCAAGACCCGTCTGCCGGCGGGCGTGAAGGACGGCCAGACCATCCGACTCAAAGGCCGCGGTGGACCGGGGCGCAACGGTGGTCCGAACGGCGACTTGCTCGTCGAGTTGACCGTGATGCCCCACGACCGGTTTGGTCGCAGCGGCCAAAACCTCACCGTGTCGGTACCCGTGTCGTTCGCGAATGCCGCACTTGGGGCCGACATCGACGTGCCGACACTTGGCGGCCCGTCAGTCACCATGCACATCAAGCCCGGCACCCAGTCCGGAAGCCGGCATCGGGTGAAGAGCAAAGGCATCGAAACCACGAGCCGGGCCAAGGGCACCGTGCAGGGCGATCTGATCGTCACGGTCAACGTGGTCGTACCCACCGAGTTGAACGACGAGCAACGTTCGGCAATCGAGCACCTCCGCTCAGCAAGTACGGTGGAGAGCGAGCAGGCAACGCCCACGACAGGCGCAACCGCCTGAGGAGGCTCACATGAGTGACCAACCGGACAACGGCGGACCCGAGCGCAAGCGCCCGACCGCGGTCTACGTGATCTCGGTCGCCGCTGAGCTCTCTGGAATGCACCCTCAGACGTTGCGGATTTACGAGCGCCGCGGTCTAGTCATGCCGGCGCGTACCCAGGGCGGCAATCGTCGTTACAGCGACGCCGACATCGAGGTGCTCCGCCGAATCTCGGAGCTCACCAACGAGGGAATGAACCTTGAGGGTATTCGTCGAGTGATGCGCCTGGAAGCCGAGAACGCGCGCCTGCGTGCTGAACTGGAGCAGGCTCGCTCGATCGCTGTGCACGCCATCGAAGACGCCGAACGAAACCAGCGCGGAGCGCGTGCCGCACAGCACGGCTCCGGCAGCGAGCTGGTTCCGCTCAAGCAGGCCGTTGCGGTCTTCGGAAAGCGCGCCAGCATCTTCCGTCGCGACTAGCTGTCACCCGACTCGGCTGTCACGCACGGGTTGGTGCCCGGAGCGAGCCTCAGCCGTCGTCGACCCAGGTCTGCAGGTCGCGCCAGTCGATCAGAGCTTGCTCAACCAAACCCACCACGGCGGCGACATCGCGCCGGGCGAGGTCGAGCACGGCGCGTGGAAGCCGGTCCCGGTCCCGTTGGCGGGTGTCGGGCATCCGGTCGAGTTCGGCGATCACGCGGTCGGAATCGTCGCCGAACTCACGCCGAACACGGGTGATGATCTCGTCGGAGAACAGGTATCGGGGCCCAGCCATCAGCGAGCCATCAGTCGGCGCGGTGGGCGACAGCAAGCTCGGCCACGTCACGCATGATGCCGGCGATCTCGTAGTCCTTCGGCGTGTAGATCGCAGCGATTCCGATCTCGCGCAGGCGCGGCCGATCGTCTTCAGGGATGATGCCGCCGACGACAACGGGGGCATCGACACCCATTGCCTTGAGATGGTCGAGCACGTCGGGCACGAGATTGAGGTGCGAGCCAGACAGGATCGACAGGCCGATCACGTCGGGGTCTTCATCGCGAGCCGAGGCGGCGATTTGTTCTGGAGTGAGCCGAATGCCGGAGTAGACGACTTCCATGCCGGAGTCGCGTGCCGCGACAGCGATTTGCTCGGCGCCGTTCGAGTGTCCGTCGAGGCCGGGCTTGGCAACGAGGAACTTCGGCGGGCCACCTGTCATCGACTTGACGAACTCGACCACCTCGCCGAGACCTGCAGCGGACCCGGTTGCACCTGCCACTCCGGTCGGTGCCCGGAACTCGCCGTACACCTCGCGCATGAGGTTGCCCCACTCACCGGTCGTGCCGCCCGCTCGGGCGAGCGCGATTGAGGCAGGCATCACGTTGTGGTCACCCTCGGCCGCAGCGCGCAGCTCGGCGAGTGCGGCATCAACGGCTGGCTGGTCACGACCAGCGCGCCATGCCGCGACGTCGGCAACCAACTCGGCTTCGACCGCGTGGTCGACCTTGAGGATCGCGCCTTCGCCGCCCAGCGGTGAGTCGGTGGTCTCGCGGAAGTCGTTGACGCCGACGACGGTCTGTTCGCCTGACTCGATGCGTCGAGTGCGTTGCGCCATCGACGACACGAGCCTCGACTTCAACGTTTCGACGGCTTCGAATGCTCCGCCCATTTCGAGGACGTCGTCGAGTTCAGCTTGAGCGGACGCCCGTAGCTCGTCGGTCTTTGCTTCGATCACCGTGGAGCCATCGAAGATGTCGCCATACTCGAGGAGGTCGGTCTCAAAGGCCAACACCTGCTGCATGCGCAACGACCACTGCTGATCCCATGGCGTCGGCAGACCCAACGCTTCGTTCCAGGCAGGGAGCTGCACCGAGCGGGCGCGGGCCCTCTTCGACAGGGTGACTGCCAGCATCTCGAGCACGATGCGTTGCACATTGTTCTCGGGTTGGGCCTCGGTGAGACCGAGTGAGTTGACCTGCACGCCGTATCGAAATCGCAGCGCCTTCGCGTCGGTCACGCCGTAGCGCTCCCGGCCGATCTGTTCCCACATGTCGGTCATCGCACGGAGCTTGCAGACCTCTTCAACAAATCGAATTCCGGCATTGACGAAGAACGAGATCGAACCGAAGACCTGACTGAACTGTTCGTCGGACACCTGCCCTGAGGCCCGCACGGCATCGAGCACATCGATCGCCGTCGCCATGGAATAGGCGATTTCCTGTGTGGGCGTCGCACCGGCTTCCTGCAGGTGATACGAGCACACGTTCATGGGATTCCACTTGGGTGCGTGCTCGGCGCACCAGGCGACCATGTCGACGATCAGCCGACGCGACGGCGCAGGGGGGAAGATGTAGGTGCCGCGAGACAGGTACTCCTTGACGATGTCGTTCTGCGTCGTGCCGCGCAGCTCGCTCGAGGCCACACCCTGCTCTTCGGCGTTGGCGACGTACAACGCGAGCAGCCAGGCCGCGGTGGCGTTGATCGTCATGGAGGTGTTCATCTGACCGGGCGGGATCTGGTCAAGCAGCGTGCGCATGTGGCCGAGGTGCGCCACGGGCACGCCGACCTTGCCAACCTCGCCACGCGACATTTGGTCGTCCGGGTCATAACCCGTCTGGGTGGGCAGGTCGAACGCGATCGACAGGCCGGTCTGGCCTTTGGACAAGTTGGTGCGATAGAGCTCGTTGGATGCCGCAGCAGTGGAATGGCCGGAGTAGGTCCGCATCATCCACGGCCGGTCGCGTGTTGCCCGCTCAGCCGTCGTCTTGCTCGCGTCAGTCATGACTCCAGTGTCGTCGGTTCGGCAGGAAATCCTCAAGTTTCTGTTCAAGTATTGGGCCGTTGCGCCGAAACAAATGGTGTCAGCAACTTGCCGACTGAACACGATCCGGAGGATCCAAAAACCTCCAAAAACCTCCGCAAACATCGCAGCCAGAGCTCATCGTCTTCTCCCCCTTGACGAGAGTTCTTGGCTGACAGGTTTCCCTCCTTTGGCGGGAACCCCGTCAGCCGGATGGCGGATCCGGCCGACGACGAATACAGGAGCGGAGCGACCAAGGGTCGCTCCGCTCTATTCGTTTTCCCAGCCGGACGAGTCAGCGGGGTTGGATGGCGTGCGCCAGCAGCCGCACGTAGTCGTTGCGACTCACTTCAATGGCGCCGAGCGATGCGAGGTGATCAGTCGCCCACTGTGTGTCGAGCAGGACGGCCCCGGTGGCGTTGAGGTGGTTGACAAGATGCACGAGCGCAACCTTCGACGCGTCGCTGACATCATGAAACATCGATTCGCCAGCGAAGAAGCCATTGACGCGCACGCCGTACAGGCCGCCCACGAGTTCATCGTCGAGATATGTCTCAACGGAATGGGCCCAACCCAGTTCGGCCAGACGTACGTAGGCGTCGACGAACTCGGGAGTGATCCATCGACCCTGTCGCTGGGGATCGGCGCACCGCTCCATGACGCCGCGGAAGTCGGTATCCATCCGAACGTCGAATCGACGGCAACTGGAGCGGAGCGACTTCGAAACGATGAGGCCGTCGAGCGGGATGACGCCGCGCGGATCAGGTGAGTACCACGCGATCTTGCTGCGCCGTCGATTGGGGTCGACCGGCATCGGGAAGAGACCGGTGCGATACGCGGCCAGCAGCGTGCCTGGTTCGAGGTCGGCGCCGAGCGCCACGAGTTCTTCGCCCGGTTCGCTGGTGATGGGGTCGGGGAGCGCGTACCGCGTCGCTGGCGGTTCCAGCGGAGACGGGCTGACGCGTGACATGGTCCCAGCGTGGCAACAAACGCCGCAAGTGAACGAAAGAGGGACAATCTTCCTGTCAGATTCTGGTCAACCCGCCACCGAGGGTGACCGTTGCCTCACGCATAACTGACTTCTGGGACTGACTGCTCAGTACGAGCGGAAGCCCTGCTTGGTCTTGCGGCCAAGGTGGCCGGCGGCAACCATGCGGCGCAGAAGCGGCACAGCGGCGTAGTTGGGATCGCGGAACTCGGTATAGAGCGCGTCAAGAATCGACACCGACGTATCGAGGCCAACAAGGTCCAGCAGCGCAAACGGGCCCATCGGGAAGTTGCAGCCGCCCATCATGGCGGTGTCGATCGAATCCATCGACGCCGTGCCCGCCTCATACATGCGCACGGCATTGTTGAGGTAGGGGAAGAGCAGTGCATTGACGATGAATCCTGCGCGGTCTTCGACCAGTACGGGGTCCTTGCCACACGCGCTGGCGAATGCCGTTGCTGCCTCGATCGTGTCGTTGGACGCAGTGAGAGGGCGGATGACCTCGACGAGTGACATGGCGGGTGCCGGGTTGAAGAAGTGGATGCCGCAGACCTTGTCAGGGCGCTGCGTCATCATTGCCAACTCGACGACGGGGAGCGTCGAGGTGTTGGTGGCGAGAATGCCCTCGGGCTTGACGATCTGCTCGAGTTCGCCGAACAGTGCACGCTTCACTTCGAGGTCCTCGACAACGCTTTCGATAACGAGGTCGCAGTCGGCGAGCTGACCGAGATGATCGGTGACCGAAATTCGGCCGAGGATGGCCTGGCGCTCATCTTCGGTCAGACGTCCCTTGGCGACGTGTCGAGCAAGACCAGAGTCGACCTTTTGGAGTACGGCGTCAGCGCCAGCCTGGGTGCGCGACCGCACGATGACTTCGAGTTCTGCACGCGCCACCACTTCGGCCAGGCCTGAACCCATGATCCCGGAGCCGAGGATGCCGACCTTCTTGATTTCCGTCATGGCGACGAGCTTAGTTACCGATGGGTAACACACAGCAATCTGTTGCTGACCTCGTATCGTCGGTCCCTGGCGTCCAGCCGACGTCGGCCTCTCCACATGTTCGTCCTGCTCGTCTTCCATCTCGTCCTCGGTGTCGCCATCATCGCGGCAGGACGCAGTCTCGGTCGTCATGGATTCGCACTGGCTGCTCTCGCGCCGCTCGCCACGATCGTCTGGGCGATCACGCAATCGGATCGGGTGCTCGATGGCGAGGCGAGCATCGAGACGTTCTCGTGGGTCGGCGGCCTCGATATCGCGATCGATCTGCGACTCGACGCCTTCGCGTTGTTGATGGTTGCGCTCGTGTCAGGCATCGGGCTGCTGATCTGCATCTACGCCCTCGGTTACTTCCAGCCGCACGGACCTGATGACGTCGTCAAGGACAACGTCGGCCGGCTGGCCGGGATGATGACGCTCTTCGCCGGCGCGATGCTCGGTGTCGTTCTGTCGGACCATCTCATTGCGCTGTTCATTTTCTGGGAGTTGACGTCGATCACGTCGTACCTCCTCATTGGCAACGACGACACCAACCCCCGCGCCCGCGCAGCGGCGCTGCAGGCGATCCTCATCACCGGCATGGGTGGACTGGTTCTGCTCGCTGGGTTGATCATCATCGGGCAGTCAGCAGGGACCTATTTGCTGTCAGAGTTGATCATCGATCCGCCGACCGGGGCAATCGTCAATGCCGGCGTTATCTGTGTCTTGATCGGAGCCTTCACGAAGTCGGCTCAGGCGCCGTTCAGCAGTTGGCTCCCAGGTGCCATGGTCGCACCCACGCCGGTCAGCGCGTATCTGCACTCGGCGACCATGGTCAAGGCGGGCGTATACCTTGTGGCCCGCCTTGCCCCGATGTTCGCCGTCTCTGGGAACTGGCGTGTGGTCGTCCTTACGGTCGGGTCGGCCACGATGTTGATCGGCGGACTGCGGGCGCTTCGTCAACACGATCTCAAGCTGCTCCTGGCGTACGGCACGGTCAGCCAGCTTGGCTTCATGATGCTGCTGTTCGGCACCGGCGACGATCACATCGCGCAGGCCGGAGTTGTTCTGCTGCTTGCGCATGCTGCATTCAAGGCCGCGTTGTTCATGGTGGTCGGAATCGTTGATCACCAGGTCGGCACCCGCGACATCCGCAAACTGCACGGCTTCGGGGCGTCCTGGAGGCCGGTACTCATCGCCGGTGTGGTCGGGGCCGCGTCGATGGCGGGGTTGCCTCCGCTGTTCGGGTTCATCTCGAAGGAGAAAGCTCTCGAGGGCTACGTCGACCACGGTGATTTTGTCGGATCGACGATCGTCCTCGTCGTCATTGTCGTGGCATCAATTCTCACGTTCGCCTACTCGGCCCGTTTCGTCCTTGGTCTCTTCGGAGCATTTGCCGAGTCCGACGCCGATGACGTCTCCCATGCCGCGCACGCCCCGTCGTTCACGTTCGTTGCACCAGCGTTGCTGCTGACCGTCGTCAGCCTTGCTGCTGGTATTGCGCCGGTGCTGGTCGATCGGTTGGTCGAGGCGGCCACCGTCGCATTGCACCCCGAGGCCGAACCAAAACACCTGCACCTGTGGGCCGGTTTCACCACAGCGTTCGCGCTGTCGCTCGTGGTCATCGGTGTCGGTACGTTGCTCACGCTCTTGCGTCGTCAGGTGAGCGCTGCCCAGCGCTCCGCGTCGCGCGCGTTGCGATTTGTTCCCACCAGCGAACAGGCCTTCAACTTCCTGCTGCGTGCCGTCGGGGTCACGGCGCGTCGAGTCACCGGATTCCTGCAGAACGGTTCGTTGCCGATCTATGTGTCGGTGATCCTGATGGTTGCCACGGGCGTGCCGTTGATTGCCTTCGCGAGTGCTTGGAGCGGCTTTGGTGACATGATTGAAGCACCGGCTCAGGTGGTGCTTGTCGCGATGATCATGGCCGCTGCGCTGGGCGCCTCGATTGTGCGGCGACGTATCGCCGCCGCGCTGATGCTCGCTGCAGTTGGTTACGCGATGGCCGGTTTCTACGTCTCGCAAGGTGCACCGGACCTCGCACTCACCCAGTTCGCGATCGAGACGCTGAGTACCGTCTTGTTCGTTCTCGTGCTGCGGTACCTCCCCGCGACGTGGACGCATCGGGCTCCGGCTATCGCGGCACCGATGCGGATCGCCGTCTCGGTGTTCGTTGGCATCGCCATCTTTGTTTTCGCTTTGGTCGCCAGCGGAGCTCGCAGCGATGTCTCGGGTCCGCAGCAATCCGAGGCGATGGTCGAAAATTCGCTGACGAAGGGCAAGGGCCGCAACATCGTCAACGTGATCCTGGTCGACTTCCGCGGTTGGGACACGATGGGTGAGATCACGGTGCTGCTCGTTGCCGCGGTCGGCGCGGTCAGCCTTGCCCGCAGCGGTCGGCGGCCCGACCAGACCGGTGCGCCAACCTTTGAAGAGATTCTCGATCCGGTTGAGCCCGATGACTTCGTCGACGACGACGGTCCGGCGTCGTCGCTGGTCGGCGCTGAGCCTCCCGGGGGTATCTCGTGAGCCCGCGCGGCGCGCCCGGTCGCGTCTTCGTCCTCGATCAGGCGATCAAGGTCATTTACCAGTCGATTCTCGTGCTTGCGCTGTATTTCGCTTTCGCTGGGCACAACCTGCCCGGAGGAGGATTTGTCGGTGGCCTGATGGCGGGCGCGGCAGTCTCGCTGCGCTACGTGTCCGGCGGCGCGGAAGCGGTGCGGACCACGTTCCGGGCACCGTCGCACGTGATCCTCGGCTGTGGCCTGCTGTTGTCGTCAGGAACCGCGATGGTGCCGGTGCTCCTCGGGGGCGCTGTGCTCGAGCACGGTGAGATCGAGTTGGAGCTGCCGATTTTCGGCACGGTCAAAGTGGTGTCTGCGCTTCCGTTCGACACGGGGGTGCTCTTGGTCGTTGTCGGTCTCGTGCTGATGCTGTTCGCTGCCTTTGGTGATGATCGTCCGATCGAGTCGGCCGAGCCAACGGTCTCGGCCAGTGCGCCGGACAGTGCCCCGGACAGTGCGGAGGCATCCATATGAGCGTCTTGCTTGCGTTCGCCGCGGCGTTTCTCTTCGCAACCGGCACCTGGCTGCTGTTGCAACGTCGCCTGTCGCGCATCATCGTCGGCATCGGCCTGATCGGGCACGGCTCAAATATCTTGCTGCTCACGTCCAGCAATGGCCGGGGCCTGCCGCCGATCATCGACTCGGCGGATCCGACCGATTTTGCCGACCCGTTGCCGCAAGCTCTCGCGCTCACCTCGATTGTCATCACCTTCGGAGTGACTGTGTTCCTGTTCGCAGTCGGGTTCCGAAGCTGGAAGCTGACCCACGATGACGTTGTCGAAGACGACGTGGAAGACCGCTTCATTGCCCGGCGTCGCGCGGATCGCGACGTCGAAGAGAGCGAAGCCGCCGAACGCGAACATGCCGTCGAAGAGGATCGCGCATGACCGGCGCGTTCGCTTCCGCGCTCGGCGCAGATTTGCTCGCGGCTGACGTGACGGCGCCGAGCAGTGGCATCTTCGACGCATTGGTGCCGATGCCGGTCTTGCTTCCGTTGCTTGCTGCATCGCTCAGCGTGATCTTCGCCCGACTCCGAAACGTGCAACGCGTGCTGAGCATCGTTGCGCTGCTCGGTGTTGTCGTCAACAACGTCATCTTGCTCAGCCGGGTCGACGAAGCGACGGGCGACGCAGCCGGCGGCATCGTTGTGTCCCAGGCAGGCGGTTGGGTTGCCCCCCTCGGAATCTCCCTCGTGGTCGACCGGCTATCGGCAATCATGCTGGTGGTCTCCTCACTGATGCTGCTCTCGGTCCTGATCTACGCGATCGGGCAGGACTCAGAGGAACGCAGATTTGCCGCGTTCCATCCGGTGTACCTCGTCTTGGCAGCGGGCGTCTCAGCCAGCTTCATCACCGGTGACCTCTTCAACCTGTTCGTCGCGTTCGAGATGATGCTCGTTGCGAGCTACGTGCTGCTCACCCTCGGCGGCCGAGCCGGGCAGGTGCGCTCAGGAATGTCGTACATCGTCATCAGCCTGATCGCCTCGACGTTGTTCATCACCACGCTCGCGTTGTTTTACTCAGCGACTGGCACGGTCAACATGGCCGAGTTGGCCGAACGCATCCCCGAACTGCCCAGTGGTGTCCGAACCGGATTCTCACTGCTGCTCATCGCCGTCTTCGGCATCAAGGCCGGAATTTTCCCGCTCTTCTTCTGGCTACCGGACAGCTATCCCACAGCGCCCAACGCGGTCACCGCAATCTTTGCGGGCCTGCTCACCAAGGTGGGGGTCTACGCGATCATTCGCACCCAGCTACTCCTGTTCCCAATGGACGCACAGCAAGGCAAACTCCTGCTGGTCGTTGCCGGGTGCACGATGGTCGTCGGCGTCCTCGGAGCACTCGCGAATGACGACCTCCAGCGCATCTTGTCGTTCCACATCATCAGCCACATCGGCTACATGATCATGGGCCTCGGCCTCTTCACCCTGGCGGGAGTGGCTGGCGCCGTCTTCTACGTCGTGCACCACATCGTCGTCAAGACCGCACTGTTCCTCGTCGCTGGCCTGATCGAGCGCAAGGCTGGCTCCGACCGGTTGTCGAGGCTCGGTGGCATGGTGCGCAGCGCGCCGATGATCGCTGTGCTGTACGCACTTCCGGCCTTGAGCATCGCTGGGCTGCCGCCGTTCTCTGGCTTCGTCGCGAAATTCGCGCTGGTCGGCGCCGCGATCGAAGCCGAGCAGTGGGCGATTGTCGTCGTGGCGCTGTCCGTCAGCTTGTTGACCATGTACGTCATGGGCCGAATCTGGTCGAGCGTGTTCTGGGGCGAATCCGACGATGCAGCAGTGATGGCCAGACTCGCGCCTGGTGTCACAAGGGTCCCGATGTTGATGACCGCGGCGACAGTCGTCGTGGTCGGGCTGTCCCTTGCACTGCTGGTATTCGCCGGCCCGCTCTACGACCTGGCAGAGCGAGCTGCAACAGACTTACTCAACCCGCAGGGATACATCGACGCCGTATTGCCAAACAGCGGTGACGTGGAGGTTGGCGGATGATCGGACTGCTTCGTGTCCCCAGCCTGCTGGTCTGGCTCACGTTGCTGTGGGTGGCTTTATGGGGCGATGTGACTGCCGGGAACGTGCTCGGCGGACTGCTCGTCGCGATCGTCGTGGTTGCCGTCGCCCGACCGACCGGAGTGACCGGTTTGGAACGGACGTACTTCCGCCCTGTCTCAGCGCTGCGCTACGGGCTGTACTTCCTCGTGCAGATGGTCAAGTCCAACCTGATCGTCGCCTGGGAGATCATCACGCCAGGGATGTCGCTCAACCGAGCGATTATCGCCGTGCCGATGCATACATCGTCGGCCGGCGTGGTGGCGCTGGTCGCGAACTCGATCACCCTCACGCCTGGCACCGTGACCATCGAGGTCATCGAGGAGCCGACCGATGATGGACTGATCGATCGCACGCTGTTCATCCATGTGCTCCACTTCCTCGGGGTTGACGCAGTGCACCGCGATGTGCTCCGACTCGAACGGTTGGCCATCAAGGCGTTCGGCTCGCCTGACGAGTTGCCTCGACTCGATGCCGAACTGGCAGCAATGGTGATCGAAAAGGACGTGTCGTCATGATCGTTGTCCCGTTGTTGTTGCTGACCGTCGCCCTCGCAGCGTTCATGTTCCGGGTCCTTCGGGGCCCATCGATTCCCGATCGGGTTGTTGCACTGGACGGCGTGCTGTCGGTCGTGGTGAGCGGCATCATCGTTGCTGCAGCGCGAGCCGACAGCGGCATCACACTCTCCACCGTCCTGGTCGTGTCGCTTGTCGGCTTCGTTGGCACGGTGGCCCTCGGGCGCTTCGTCGAGCGGAGGGGCGGCTGATGGGCATCGTCGCCAGCATCTTCATGATCACCGGAGCGACGCTCACCATGATTGGTGGCATCGGCGTCATTCGGTTCCGCGATCTGATGTCACGCGTCCACGCCGCCGCCAAGGCGCCGACGCTCGGCCTCATGCTCGTGGCAGTTGGCGCGGCCATCGAGATCGGAACGTTTGACGCTGCCGTGGCGTTGGTGCTTGTCGTCGTGCTGCAACTCCTCACGTCGCCGGTGGCCACGCACGTGCTCGCCCGCGCCTCGTACGGGCAAGTCGACATGGCCCTTGACGGCGAAGATGACCTTGCCGCCTTTCTCGCCGCCCGCGCGGAGTCCGGCTCCTCGGATCCTGATCACGATCCTGACGCCCCCGGCGCTCCGTAACGCCGGTACCCGGCAGTGAACTGGCACGCTTCGTCACGATGAACGCAACGAGTTCCGAATCTGTGCGGTGCGGCTGGCCCACGGGGAACGACACCTATCTGGAGTACCACGATGCCGAGTGGGGCCGGCCGACAACGGACGAATACCGTCTGTTCGAGAAGATCTGCCTCGAAGGTTTCCAGTCGGGCCTGAGCTGGCTCACGATCCTGCTCAAGCGTCCCCGTTTCCGTGAAGTGTTTGCCGACTTCGACTACCGGGCAGTGGCGGAGTTCGGAACCGACGATGTCGAACGACTGCTCGATGACGCGGGCATCATCCGGCACCGAGGCAAGATCGAGGCGACGATCAACAACGCGCAGCGCGCCGTCGAACTGGCCGAGGTCGAAGGGTCGCTCGTCGACTGGGTGTGGGAGTGGGCGGTCACGACGCCCCACCGCGAGCTCGACGGCGCCATCCCGGCCAAGACCGAGCGATCCGCTGCACTTGCCAAAGACCTGAAGCGGCGAGGCTGGAAGTTCTTCGGCCCGACAACTGCCTACGCGTTCATGCAATCAGAGGGGCTCAGCAACGATCACGAGACGTCGTGTTTCGCACACGATGCTTGTGCAGCAGAACGAGCGGCGTTCCTGACCGGTCGCACGCTTCGGCCAGCCGACTGACCACGCCGGGTGGCGGAGGATCTGCGCTGTTGGGACTCCGGGTCGTGGCGCCGACCATTCGGTACGATGATCCGATGCGGCCAGCGACCACTCTTGCCCTCGGACTCCTCCTCCTGGTGATTCTCGTCTCGGGAATCATTTCGCTGGTCCGGCTCTGAGAAAACAGGAAACCTCGATGAACATCGCTCACGTCCTCGACGGCCATGCCGCAGACTCGGTGGCCCTGATCAGCCGGAATCGAACAACGACGTACGGCGAACTTCGTGACCAGATCAACCACCTCCGCGGGGGTCTCGCCTCGATCGGTGTCGGGCGCGGCGACCGAGTCGCGCTGCTGTGTGGCAACGGTCGCCACTTCGTCATCACCTACTTCGCCACGGTGGGCCTCGGTGCTGTCGCCGTCCCACTCAACCCGCTCAGCCCCGCACCGGAACTTGAGACCGAGATAGCGGCTGTTGGGGCCAAAGTGGTTGTCATCGAGAAGTTGAGCGCTGGCACATGGGCGAACGTCGATCGCTCGCAAGTCCCGACCGTCGCCACGGTCATCAGCTCCGAACACGGATCCGGACCGGAGGGAACGCAGTCGGTCGATGAGCTGCTCACGGCCGACCCTGTTCCGATCGCCGAGGTCGCGTCCGACGACGACGCTGCACTCATTTTCACCAGCGGTACCGCTGGCCTACCTCGCGCCGCCCGCCTCACCCACGGCAACAACCACGCGAACATCGAACAGAGCAAAGCCACCGACGTCCTGCAGCCGAGCGACCTGATTTACGGCGTGCTCCCGCTCTTCCACATCTTCGGGCTCAACATCGTGATGACAACTGGCCTGGCGGTCGGCGCCACCGTGATGCTCGTGCAGCGCTTCGACCCGCACACCGCGGCCGAGTCGATTTCGGGCCGGCAGGTCACGGTCGTGCCGGGCGCTCCAGCGATGTGGACGGCGTTCACGCACTTCGACGAACTCCCTGCTGACACGTTTACGTCAGTGCGCGTGGCTCTGTCTGGTGCTTCGAAGCTGCCGGTTGCCACATTCCACGCAATGCGCGACCGCTTTGGCGTCGAGGTCGCCGAGGGATATGGCCTGACCGAAACATCTGCGACGGTCACCACGTCGCTCGGCGCGCCGATCCGGCCCGGCTCGGTTGGCCGCGCATTCGACGGGGTCGAGATCCGTCTGATCAACACCGACGGCCATGACGTCCTCGTCGGTGACATCGGCGAAATCTGGGTCCGTGGTGACAACGTCTTTCCGGGCTACTACGGCGATGACCCGGCGACTGCCGTGGTGCTCTCGCCTGACGGGTGGCTCCAGACGGGTGACATGGCGGTTGCCGATGACGACGGCTTCCTCTACCTCGTCGATCGTGCCAAGGATCTCGTCATCGTGTCCGGCTTCAACGTGTACCCGGCCGAGGTCGAAGGTGTGTTGACGATGCACCCCGACGTGCATGAGGCAGGAGTTGTCGGCGTGCCTCACCCGCATACCGGCGAGGCGGTCAAGGCCTTTGTCGTCGTGCGTCACGATGCCGATGTGGACGAAGAGACGCTCATCGAGTTCTGTCTCGGTCACGTCGCGCGCTACAAGTGCCCGTCGAAGGTGATGTTCGTCGACGAGTTGCCACGAAACACCACCGGCAAGCTCGTCAGGCGTCGCCTCGACGACGCACTCTCTGTTTCCTGACCGCGCGCAACACGCGCCTCGCCTGACCGCAGGAAAAGACGACCTGCACCGGGTGACGAACCTCACACGCTGGTTCCGAGCTGGCTTTGTGAAAACGTGCACAAACGTTTAGCGTGTCTCTTGCATGGCCGTTCAGCGATCACGACGCCGAATTCCCGAGGCAACTGTTGCCCGGCTTCCGGTGTACCTGCGCATCCTCGGTGAGCAGTTCGATATCGGCGTTGGAAACATGTCATCGGAGGAACTTGCCGAACTCGCCGGCGTCAATGCTGCCAAGGTCCGCAAGGACCTGAGCTACCTCGGCAGCTACGGCACGCGTGGAGTCGGGTACGACGTCGAATTTCTCGTGTACCAGATTCGTCGCGAGCTTGGTCTCACTCATGATTGGCCCGTCGTCATCGTCGGGGCCGGCAACCTGGGCCAAGCCCTCGCCGGCTACAACGGTTTCGGCGACCGCGGTTTCCCGGTCGGTGGCATCGTCGACATCGACGACGCCAAGGTCGGATCGGTCGTCGGCGGCGTGCGAGTCCGGCACCTCGATGAGATCAAGCAGGTCGTCCAGGCCCGCAACATCTCGATCGGCGTGATCGCCACCCCCGGCGCGGCGGCCCAGGATGCCGCCGATTCGCTCGTTGCTGCTGGCGTGACCAGCATCTTGAACTTCACTCCGACGGTCATCAACGTTCCGCACGGCATCAGCGTCGGCAAGGTCGACCTCGCCGTTGAGCTCCAAATCCTCGCCTATCACGAACAACGTCGGATCAATGCAGCGCAAGGTTCTGGCGTGCAATCCTTGTCAGGGCTTTCGATTCCGGGCGAGTCGCGCCGGGGCGCAAGCGCCTAAGGTTGTCTGCACATGTCCATCCTCGTCATCGGCGTCAATCACCGGAGTAGCCCAGTCGCGCTACTCGAACGCTTGACGCTTGCACCCGACACTCTGGGCAAGGCCGTCGCGGGGCTCGCGCAGCGCGACAACATTCGCGAAGCAGTGGTCCTGTCCACCTGCAACCGCACCGAGGTCTATGTCGTTGCAGAGCTCTTCCATGGCGCCTACGGCGATGTCCGTGACTTCCTCTGCGAGATCAGCGACCTGTCGGTTGATGAACTGACGCCGCACCTCTACAGCCAGCACGACTCCGCCGCAGTGACGCACCTGTTCGAGGTTGCTGCTGGTCTCGACTCGGTCGTGCTTGGCGAAGGCGAGATTCTTGGCCAGGTCCGTACCGCCTGGGAAACCGCACAGCTCGAAGGCGCGGCGCGAACCAGCCTCAACCTGCTGTTCCGTTCGTCGATCGAGGCGGGCAAGCGAGCTCGCAGCGAAACGGGCATCAGCCGGGGTACGGCTTCAATCAGTCACGCTGCTGTCGAGATGATCACCGACGTTATCGGCGACCTGGCGGGCAAACGGGTTGCCGTCATCGGTGCCGGCTCCATGGGTGAAGGTGTCGCTGTCGCGCTGCATCGTGCCGGCGGCGCCACGATCACCGTCGTCAACCGGTCACCCGAGCGCGGCGCCGCCTTGGCAGCGCGAGTCGACGGCAAGACGGTCGGGTTCGAGCAGCTCGCCGACGTCGTTGCCGTCGCAGATGTTGTTGTGGCGGGCACTGGTGCCGGAGATCCGGTCATCACCGCCGACCTGGTTGCTCGTGCCCGCACGGGCTCTGGCGCCGGCTCGCTTCACATTGTTGACATCGGCATGCCCCGCGACGTCGAGCCAGATGTCGGCGCGCTTTCGGGTGTCACGGTCTTCGACCTCGATGACCTGAGTGCATGGGCAGACCGTGGCCTGGCGCATCGCGCCGGTGAAGCTGATCGTGTGCGTGCCATCGTCAACGAAGAGGTCGAAGACTTTGCCGTCGAGTCCACGGCGCGCCAAGCCGCTCCGCTCGTTGCGTCGATGCACGAGGCTGCCGAGCGTGTGCGGTCTGGTGAGCTCGATCGATTCGCCAATCGCCTCAACGGCCTTGACGAGAGCGGCCGTGGCGCCGTCGAAGCCTTGACAAAGGCAATCATTGCGAAGCTGTTGCACGAGCCATCGGTGCGTCTCAAAGGCCAGGCCGGTACGCCGCAGGGCGATCGCAACGCCGCTGCGGTACGCGACCTGTTCGACCTGAGCTGACACCGTTCGAGATACTGGCATGTCCACGCCACTGCGCATCGCGACGCGAGCATCGCGTCAAGCACTCGCTCAATCCTCTGCAGCCGCCGCCGCCTTGCGCGCCGCTACCGGCCGTGAAGTGGAGCTGGTCGAGGTCAACACCACCGGCGACATTCGCGTCGACGTCCCCCTGCACACGATGGGCGGCCAAGGCGTGTTCGTCAAAGAAGTCCAGCTGGCTGTGCTCGATGGCCGAGCCGACTTGGCCGCGCACTCGGCCAAGGACCTGCCGTCCGCTCCTGCCGACGGTCTGACGATTGCTGCGTTCACCGAGCGCCGCGACCCGCGCGACGCGCTGATTGGTTCCACCCTGGGCGACTTGGCCGAAGGAGCGACAGTCGCGTCGGGCTCGGTCCGGCGCCGAGCGCAGCTGCGCCGCGTCCGCCCCGACCTTGCGTTCGCCGAGCTGCGCGGCAACATCGACACCCGGCTCTCGAAGATCCCCGACGGCGGGGCAATCGTGATGGCCGTCGCCGCCTTGCAGATCCTGGAGATGACCGATCGCCTCACCGAGACACTGGGGATCGACGAGTTCGTTCCAGCCGTGGGACAGGGGTGCGTGGCCATCGAGTGCCGTTCGGACGATGCGGCCACCATCGCAGCGCTCGCGATGATCGATCATGCGGTGACGCGTCATGACGTTGAAGTTGAGCGAGCGTTTCTTGCCGAACTCGGATCGGGCTGCTCGCTTCCCGTTGGTGGCCATGTCGTCGACGGGGTCCTGCGTACGTTCCTGGCCAACCTCGACTCTGGTGTGTCAGTCAGCGATCAGATCGAATTGAGCGGCGCTGTCGAGGCCGATGTCGATCTCGCCCGTGCCGCTGCGGCCAGCGCGCATGGCGCCGTCTCATGATCCACATTCGTCGGAGCTGACATGACGGCCGGACCGGACAGTGGCGAAGGCTCGGCATCGATCGGGGAACTCGCTGGTTGTCGGGTGCTGGTCACCCGCGAACGGCCCGGCGAACTCGGACGAATGCTGGCCGAGCGCGGCGCCGACGTGGTCCACGTTCCGCTCATCGTCGTGACCGACCCGCCCGATCACGGAGCGGCGCTCCAACGTGAGTTCGACCGGCTCGACCGGTACTCGTGGCTCGTGGTCACCTCGCCTGCGGGCGCCGAGCGCGTCGGCAAGGTCGCAGCACTCCACCCGCAGATCCGACTCGCCGCAGTGGGCACCGCGACCGAGCAGCGCTTGGCAGCGCTCGCCGGCCGGCCGGTTGACCTGGTCCCGCACCGCCAGCTTGCTGCGGTGTTGGCCGAGGAGCTGATCAAGCGTTGTGCCGAACCCGCCACGATCCTTGTCGCTCAAGCTGACATCGCTGGCGACGCGCTCGGGAGCCAGTTGTCCATGGCCGGGCACGACGTTACTTCGGTCACGGCCTACGCGACAGTGCTCGTCGAACCCGACGTCGCTGCGATCGACGGCGCCGACGTACTTGTACTGGCAAGTGGTTCTGCCGCTGCAGGGTGGGTCAACGCCTTCGGGGTTCACCAACCGCCGATCGTTGTGGCCATCGGCCCGTCAACCGCTGAGAGAGCACAGGAGAATGGGCTCAAGGTCGACGGGGTTGCCGCCGATCACTCTCTTGAAGGTCTTGTCGACGAAGTTGTTCATCAGGTCATTCGCCATCAAGCGGAGGGCCGGAGATAACCAATGTTGGCAAGCAATGCAGTAATCTTTCCCGGATCGACCAGTCAGTGAGGAGCCTTGTGGCTGCACGCAGCAGAAGCCGAACAATGGCTTCAGCAGTAGCAACTGTGCTCGGGGCAGGGCTCATTTTGAGCACGAGCGCCTCGAGTGTTCTCGCGCGGCCGGTCGTCGTCCTCGAACAGGTCGAAGTTGCTCCGCTCGGCACTGCCGCCTCTTCGGTCGGCGACACGCTCGGCTCGAACCCATCAGTGTCTGGCGACGGGCAATTTGTGGTGTACCAAGGCGCACCACAGCAGCCGCCGCTGCCTGAAGAGCTGGAGGGAAATGTTGAGCCTGTTGAGCCGCAGGTCGACCCGCGAGGTAGCACGATCTATCTCTCGAGTCGCGTCGACAATTCCACGATCGAACTCTCACCGATTCCGAACGGTCTCCGGCCAGGCAACTCAGTCCGCCCCGTGATCTCCGGCGACGGCTGCAGTGTCGTGATGATTTCTGAGATGGCACTTGATGTCTTCCGCGATGACGACGCCGGTGCCCGGTGGGACGTCTACCGCTCGGTCCTCCCACATTGTGACGGAGCGATCGGCAACTGGGAACTCGTATCTGCACGCGCCGATGGCAGCTCACTTGCTCGCGACGATGTCGATCCGAATCAGACTCCAGCCGTGTCGCGTTCCGGTGCCGAGATCGCGTACGTCCACCCCGACGAACGGCTCTTTGAAGCCCCCAACGTCACGACGATCACCGTGATTGACCTGGCCGTTCCCCCGACCGACCCGCGTCGCTCCGAAGTCGTAGCCGGCACTCCTCGCGACCGGCCAAACACCACCTTCGTACACACAGGCATCGATCAGCCCGCACTCTCTGACGACGGCCGACAGGTCGCATACCGGTCTGACGCAGCATCAGCAGAGGGCGTTCCGGTCTGGGGTACGGGCCCAGCTGATGGTGGCGCTGCGACCAAGCAGGTCTTCGTGTGGAATCGGCTCGAAGCCGATCCGTTCGCCGCAGTGCAGCTGGTTTCGGCCCTGCCGTCGGGTAAGCCAAGCACAGCCGGTGCCGCCGAGCCAGCGCTCTCCCGCGATGGCCGGGTGGTCGCCTTCTCATCTCCTGACCAAGGTCTCGTCCCGGCAGTCTTCCCGCTCTGTGTTGACGATTGCCCATCGCAGATCTATCGACTCGACCGTGACGTCGACGCCGACGATGATTTCGACGAGCCCGGTGCAACTGAGCTGGAAATCATCAGTGTCGAACCCGGCTCGGATGGCTCAAGTGCTCCGGTCGTCGGCAGCGGTGCTTCCACGCAGCCCACGCTCAGTGCCGATGGCCACGTCCTCGCGTTTGTCTCGAAGGCGCCCAACCTGCAGCTCCTCGAAGCGCCAGGAAGTGGCGAGGTCGGCGATGGCGACATCCTCGTCGCTGACGAAGGTCAGAGCGATTTGCGCCGCATCACTGTCGCTATCGACGGCGTTCGTCCAACGATCGGTGCCCATTCGCACCCGCAACTCAGTGACTCGGGCCGCATCACCGTGTTCGACACTCTCGCTGCGTCTGATCTGCTCGTCGAAGGCGCTCCGGCCGGCCGTCAAGTCGTCGCGCTGTCTTCACCCCCACGTCTCTCACTCCCCGACGCTGACGTCGGAACCACCGTGGTTGGCCTCGAAAGTACTGGCTGGTTTGTCGGCCTCGTCAACGAGGGCCCTTCGGCATTCGATCCCGCAATCGTGACCATTGACGATGCCCGCTTCACCATCGACGCCCAGAACAGCACGTGCGTCATCGGAACGCTCGTCCCGGCGGGCTCTGATTGCAAAGTGCAGTTCACGTTCACGCCCACCTCAGAAGCCGCCGTCAACGCCACGCTCACTATTGCCGAAGAAGGCTTCGAAGCGGTGTCGGTCAGCTCACGGTTGGGCGGCGGCGGCGGCGAACCCGCTCTGCAGCTGTACCCCGGCGGTGCAGATATCCCCGGCGAAATCCTCGTTGGCGAATCGGCACCCGAGTTCCTCTTCGACGTCGGCAACATCGCACTCGTCCCAACTTCGATCGAACGAGTCGAAATCCAGGGCGCGCACGCCGGTGACTTTGCTGTCACCTCGTCGAATTGCGTGGATCGCCCGCTGAACCCGCGAGCGAACTGCGCCATCGGCGTCACGTTCACGCCAACAGACAGCGGCCGACGCACAGCGCTCATCGAAGTGTTCACCCCAGAGGGCCAGTCATCGTCCGTCATCATCGCTGGCGACGCAGTTTTTGAGCCGATTCTTGCCACGTTCGGGTCCGAGGTGCGTGCCGGTGAGCTGTTCCTTCTCGCTGGGTCGGCCTACCCGGCCGGAATGCCGTTGGTGATCACCTATGCCGATGGCCAAGGACAGCCGATTGAGATCGACATGGTCACCAACGAGAACGGTGATTTCTTCGTGTCGGTTCCTGTCGACCCGAACGAATTCGGTGGTGATCGCCAGATCGTGGTGCAGTCGTCAGAGGGTGTTGCCGCTGTCACTCAGATCGACGTCGTTGCCGAGACCGAACAGCACGTTGGTCTGCCTGGCTTTGGCCTCGGCTGACCGGCGTCAGATCCCGGCGTCACCCGAACCCTTGAGGATGTACCGCTCGTTGGCGGCAGCCGACTCGGGTCAATCGTGAGGTGCTATAGGGCAGGGCGGGTTCGGCCGCCGATGTTGATGCGCGTGGAACACGTATCGGCAGTCGAGGTGGCACCCTTGGCGTCGCACTTCACCGAGAAGGTCAGGTTGTCGCCGGGCTGAAGCCGAATGGGGGTGATGCGCGGCTCGAAGTACTGCCCTCGGATGTTCGACAACGACCACTGGTACACCTGCACGCCGTTGATGAACAGTTGGGCGATGCCGGTGTCGTTGAGTGAATTCTCGACTCGAATATCGGTGAGGTCGAACGTGATGCCCTCGCCAATGGGCTGGGAGGCGTCGGCCGTGCCGAGGATCGGAGCATCGACGGTCAGACGAATGAACGACGGCTCACCGTCACCGTCATCAGCGGTCACCGTCTCAACTGCCGCCTCGTCGCTGTCGACTGCGGTGGTGGCGGGGGCGGGGGTGGCGCCGTCGACGGGTGCGGGAGTGAGCTCAGCAATTCGTTCGTCGACGAGGTCGGTCGCGGCGTCGCGAATCTCGGGTCGAATGACGCCGAACCAGGCGGCAGCCAGGCCGCCAAGAAGTGCTGCAATTGTGAGCGCGCGGACGATCGCTGCCCCGGGGATGGTGGGGGGCTGAACGAGCGACATCGATGCGATGGCGGGGTCGTGCCCCTGCTGCTCCGCTTCGACCTCGAAATCGAGCGTACGAGTTGCGCGCCGAAAGAACCCGCGCCGAGCTTTGGCCTTGAATCGCACCAGGCTGGCCTCGCCGGGCGCGACGCCGACCGCCGGGGGATCGAATAGTCCATCGACTCGTTCGCTGGTGTCGACGAGCTTGAGACGACAACTGGCGAGCTCATTGCCGTGGTTCTCGACCATGAACTCGTACGTCGCGCGATGCCGAGCGCGCTGCACCGGCTGCAAGCTGACGATGCGCCGATCGTCGAATGGCTGAATCGCGAGCACGATCTCGGCGACCACAGTGTCATCGGGTTCGCTGAGTGGAATGACACGCACGGCAATAACGGTCGGGCCCGCCGATGTCGTGGGGACTTCGGGTGGTGTGACCACGACGTCGACCACGTCCTGCGATCCGCCGAACAGGGTGATGCTGCTGCGTTCGATCGCGGTCCAGCTTGCAGACAGACCGGCGGGCACGACCGTGTACGACTCGGCTGACTGACGCAGGTTCTGTATCGACAACGGCAGCGTCAACTGCGCGCCCGGTTGGGCAACCATCTCACCGCTGGAGAACCACGTCTGCACTGACACGCCCGTCAAGGTACTGGCTGACTTGCCGCTGCGTTGGGCATCCCGCCGGGCAAGATCATCGGCTGCCCCTCCGTCCATCGCACTCACGACCGTCCAAAAAATGTGGGATCAGCGTCGCAGAGCGACCTTCATGCCACAAGTTTCGGGCGTGATCGATGCCGCAACCGAAATGTGCCGGAAAATCGTCGGTCAGCGACGCTGGTCTGTCATTTTCTGGGGCGGGGGGTGACGTGGTGGAAACATGGATGGACGCGGTCTCGTAGGCTAGAGAGGTGACGACGATCCGACCGCGCCGCCTTCGACGAACTGCCGCGATGCGCGAACTGATGGCGGAAACGCACGTCCGCGTCGACGATCTGATCGCTCCGCTGTTCGTGCGCGAGGGAATCGACCAACCGGTACCGATTGACTCGCTGCCCGGCGTCGTGCAACACACCCGCGAATCCCTTCGTGCCGAGGTGTCCGGTCTCGCCCAACTGGGGGTGAAGTCGGTGATTCTCTTCGGGGTGCCGTCTGAGAAAGATGCCGTCGGGAGTGGCGCCTCTGACCCGAATGGCATTGTGCAGCTGGCCCTCGGAGACCTTCGTGCCGAGGTGGGCGATGACGTCGTGGTGATGACGGATCTGTGCGTCGACGAGTACACCGACCACGGACATTGCGGCATTGTCGACGAACACGGCAGCGTCGACAATGACGCCACTCTTGACCTCTATGTACAGGCCGCGCTGGCGCAAGCCCGGGCAGGCTCGCAGGTGGTGGCTCCGAGCGGGATGATGGACGGCCAAGTTGCGGCGATTCGCACGGCGCTCGACGCGGAGCAGTTCAGCGAAGTGGCGATACTTGCCTACGCCGCCAAGTACGCAAGCGGCCTGTACGGGCCGTTTCGCGATGCGGTCGACGTCGAGATCGCCGATGGCGGCGATCGGCGCGGTTACCAGCAGGACTATCGCAACGTCCGCGAGGCCCAACGCGAGATTGATCTCGACATCGCTGAAGGTGCCGACATGATCATGGTCAAGCCGGCATTGGCGTATCTCGATGTGATTGCCGAGGCTGCTGCGCGCGTCGACCTTCCTGTCGCCGCGTATCACGTGTCGGGCGAATACGCGATGATCCATGCCGCCGCTCAGAACGGTTGGATCGACGGAGATGCCGTCGCTCTCGAACACCTCACTGCGATCAAACGCGCCGGTGCAAACATCATTCTCACGTACTTCACCCGCTGGTTCGCTGAACAGCACCAGTAGTCGCTCAGTCGGTGCACCGCGCCGAGTGACCGCCCGATAGGAGCAACATGGTCGACACCCTCATCCCACCCTGCGATGCCACGCGATGCGCGGCGGCTGGCTGCACCCCGACGGTCTGCGTCGGTGCTGGTGTCGCGTCAAATGCCGAGATGTTCGACCGATCGAAGCGAGCGATCCCTGGTGGCGTGAACTCGTCGATCCGTGCATTCAAGGCGGTCGGCGGAGAGCCTTACGTGGTCGCACGTGCCAACGGTGCGACGATCACCGACGTCGAAGGAACCACCTATTTCGATCTGGTCCAGAGCTACGGCGCAGTGATCCTCGGGCATGCGCATCCCGCCATCACACAGGCAGTCACAGCGGCTGTCGGCGATGGGACGTCATATGGCGCGCCGACGCCACGTGAGATGAAGCTCGCAGAGGCGATCAGCGAGCGTGTGCCGAGCTGTGAACGGGTGCGCTTGATGAACTCGGGCACCGAGGCCACAAGCACCGCGGTGCGCCTGGCGCGCGGTGTCACCGGCCGCGATCGAATTGTCACGTTCGCCGGCAACTTTCACGGGGCGACCGACGCACTCCTCGTTGCCGGTGGTAGTGGCGTGGCGACGCTCGGGCTCCCTGGCACTGCAGGGGTTCCGAACGGTGCCGTCGCTGAGACGATGGTGGTGCCGTACAACATTGTCCCCGAGCTCGACGACCAGGTCGCGGCGGTCATCGTCGAGCCGGTCGCGGCCAACATGGGCGTTGTCGCGCCGGTCCCTGGCTTCCTGAGTGGCCTGCGCGCTGAGTGTGACCGCGTCGGCGCTCTGTTGATTTTCGACGAGGTGATCACCGGTTTCCGGCTCGGGTCAGGCGGTGCGCAGGCAAAGTACGACGTGCGCCCCGACATCACATGCTTCGGCAAAGTGATCGGCGGTGGACTGCCGATCGGATCGATTGGTGGTCGCGCCGACATCATGGAGCGTCTGTCGCCGCTTGGTCCGGTGTTTCATGCCGGGACGTTGTCGGGGAATCCACTCGCCACGGCAGCGGGGCTGGCTGCGCTCGGGCAACTCACCGATGACGTCTACATGGAGTTGATGGCGCGCGCCCGTCACCTCGCGGCCGGAATGCGCGATGCCTGTGTATCGGAAGGTTTCGTTGCGTCGTTCCCGGTGGTCGGCACGCTGATGGGCATGGTCTGCGGATCGGCGGCGGGGTCGGTCCAGAACTTCGACGACGCGAAGCGCACCGACGAAGCTGCATATGCAGCGTTCTTCCAAGCAATGCTCGCTGAAGGTGTCGCGATGGCGCCTGGAGCGTACGAAGCGATCTTTGTCGGAGTGGGTCACACCGACGATGTGCTTGATGCGATCGTTGCGAAGACAGCGGTGGCCGCGCGGACCGCGGTGGCTGCGCTCACTGGTTAAGGGGTGACGCCACCGCTGGCGCGACCGCCGCTACGTTGGCGGCGGTGAGGCAGCTGTTCACTTGGCGATTCCTGGCAGCAGTAGCAACGCTGGCAGGGCTGGCGTTGATCGTCAACGCAGTCATCGCTGACGACGACCAACTTGCCGCAGTGCTCGAACCTGAGATCCCTGAGCATCGCGTCGACCTGATCGCTGGAGTCTTCATCACCGAGACCTCTGACGATTTCACGATCGGTCAGGATGGCCTGACTCGCGGGTTCGTTGACTTCACCCTCCAGAATCGTAAGGTCATGCGCGTTGCCCCGGGCACACCGGGCGAGGTCAATTGCCGACTGTCATCGATCAGCAGCTGCGTGGTGTTCGTCGACCTGCTTGGTGACGCCGTCGTTTGGTTTTCTGTGGAGCCCAAGGCTGAGCGGAACACCGTCGAACTCGGGCCGATCGTCGATCTCGAAGATGGTTATGCACTGTTCGCGAGTGGCTGGCAGATCAAGTACCCGCCGGTCATCGAACGTCGCTGTGAAGGCGAGGACATCGTCAGCTTCAGTGACTTCCTGCGCCGCTTTGGGCCGGGCAGCACGACGGTGATCGACGTCGCAACACAACGGGTCCTCCGTGTCCGCTGCGCCGGTGAGGATCGCGTCGTGGTCACCACGACGACCCAGCCGCTGATTGATGTGCCGGTCATCGATGGTGAACTGATTCCGGGCGACGAGATTGACGAGAACGACGGCGTCGTCGAAGTGCCGACCACGCTCGAAGAATCGACCGGCAACGTGACCGGCAGCCCTGCCGACGACTGACAGTTAGGCGAGCAGTGTGTGTGCTGCGGCGAGCCCCGAGTTGTGGGCGCCTTCGACCTTGGGTCCGGCGAACGCGTCACCGGCCATGATCACTTTGCCATCCGCTGTGGTCCAGCACGGATCCGGCCAGATCGATCGTGGTGTGGCGAGGCGCCATTTCTTCAAGGAATGCTCGACGATCGTCGCGTCACCGAGCCATGGGTGCGCTGCGACGGCGAGCTGCTTGACGAGCTCGTCGTTGTCGTCGTCCCAGTGAGCCTCGCTCCACGTCGGGTTGGCATGGAACGTAACGGCGGGTTCGAGGCTGACGCCCTTCGAGGCGTTGTCGCCGATGAAACTGAATACGTCGTCAGCGTTCTGAATTCCACCCGACGGAGGGAGGTCAGGAGCCTGGTCGAGTCGGACGAGTAAGCCGATGGTGCGGTCGTAGTCAGTTCGGAACAGGGTCTCGTCGAGCTCGATGCCGCCGTCGATCATCAAGGCGAAGGCCTGGGGGAGCGGCGCAGTGACGATCACGGCGTCGGCCTCGAACGAGGTGCCGTCGTCAATCGCAACAGACACATCGCCGCTGTCGGCGTCGCGTCGTACAGCGAACGCCATGGTGGAGCAGCGGATATCAAGGCCAACTGCCAGATCCTTGGCGAGTGAGTTCATTCCGCCGGTGGCGACGTAGCGCGGGTGGCTATCGCCATCGCCATCGTCGAAGCCGTGGTTCCACGCGTGCACGAGCCCGCGTGCGAGCCAATCGTCGACCGTCTTGGCGAATGCAGGGGACCGCACGGTGAAGAACTGGGCGCCATGGTCGAGTGTTGCGCCGCCGACTCGGCGTGTGGCAAGACGGCCACCGGGCGAGCGGCCCTTATCGAGGACCAGCACGTCAGCGCCCGCGGCATCGAGTTCGCGCGCTGCGATCAGTCCCGCAAGGCCGGCTCCGATGATGATGATACGCACGAGCGTCAGCTTGCCGCAGCAGTGGCCTCGGGGGCCACTTCGGCGGTGCGTTCGCGATGCGCGTCCTCGGCCCGGCCGAGGAAGTCGAAGAGAACGCGATTGAAGGAACGAGCGTGCTCGATCATCAGTCCGTGAGCAGCGCCGCTGATCACGGCAAGTTCTGCCGTGGGGATTCGATCGGCGAGTTCTTCGCTGTCGCCTCGCGGCGTCAGGATGTCCTGATTGCCCACGACGACCAGTGTCGGCACGGTCACGTTTTCGAGTTCGCCCGCATACGACGTGTCGACGTTCATGATGGCGTCGACCTGTGCGGCGAATGCGTGCGACGGTCGCCCGAGCGCAAGCGGTCCAAGCCAGCCCATTGCTGGCAAGAGTCGGCGGAACGAGCGTGGGCCGATGACCCAGCGAGCGGCATCGTGGCCCATCGAGCCGATTCCACGCTCCAGCGCCGCATCGCGCCAGCTTGCCAGCAGCTCTTCGCGCCACGGATGGTTCTGGCCAGCAGTGCAGGCGAGCGTGAGTGAGCGGAGCCGTTCGGGATACTTCACGGCGAGGATTTGGCTAATCGCGCCGCCCATTGATGCTCCGACGACGTGTGCGGTCTCGACGCCAGCGTGATCGAGGACAGTGACGGCATCGTGAGCCATCTGTTCGAGCGAGTACTCGCCGTGCGGTTTGTCGCTGCGGCCTGCGCCCCGATTGTCGAGGGCGACGGCTTGGTAGGACGGGGCCGACGCGATCCGCTGGAGGTTCCATCCGTTCTTGTCGGCACCCAGACCCTGGATGAACAAGATCGGGGGAGCGCCAGGACGCCCGGTGACTCGGTAGTGAATGCGGGTCCCGTCAGATGCACGGACGTAGGTCATCAGTTTCCTCCGAGCCCGCTGAGCGGCAGCCAGTCGAGCGGGGTCCCGGTCGTCATCTCGCCCATTTCGGTGAGCAGCAATGTGAGGTCGTCGGCGACGTGATCGGCGAGTTCGACTTCGGCGAGCGGTCCGCGTCGGCGTTGCCGCTGGCGCGTGGCGTCTCCGATCTCGATACGGGCTCGGCGTCCAAACGGCGAGCTCGTGGTGGCGGCGGGGAACACGTCGACGTTGGATCGGATCGCCGCACCGATCAGGGCGTGGTCGATGGTGCCGACATCGCGGGGGCGAGTGGTGGCGCTCGCAGAACACACGACCAGTTCGCCTGCCCGGAGTGCGCCAGCGACCTCGTCGGGATGATCGAGCAGGCCGCCGAGTCGCTGAGCCAGTGCACCAACGGGGCCGCCGTCCGGTCGGCCGACGAACCGAACCGGCCGGTCGACGGCGCGGCTGATCGCAAACGCGCTGTAGACCGCGGCGAGCGCGAAGCGACGGGCATTGACAACGATGAGTGCGCCCTTACGGGTGGGGAGGCGCTGATCGCCGCCCGTCGACACGGACCAGCGGATCTCGGACAGCATCGTGACCGTGCGGAACAACCCCGCATCGCGACCCCAGTTGTCGACATGACCTGCTGGCTCGTCGGTCACGCGGTGAAACATTGTTGCGCCCTCAGAGGCGACCGCCGCGACCCGCTTCGTCGGAAAGTCGACGACGCTACCGAGTGGAGAGTTTGATGAGGGGTTGGGTGCGGGCATCAGGCGCTCACTTCGTCCGGTGTGATCTGTTCGGCGGCGGGCACCCGAGCCTGCTTGCGAATGACTCTGGGCCATCGATACAGGTGGTCGATGACCTCGGTGGTGCTCGTATCGGGTGTCATGCCGAGCAGTGCTTGCATCCGTCCGTTGTCGGCAAGGCGGCCACGGGTCAGTGCTTCGCTGACATGGTCAGGGATGGGTGCGCCGGTGATGTGCGAGAGTTGGCGAGCAAACCACCACTGGGGTCCGAACAACGGCAGCGGAATGCGTTGGCCGCGACGGATGGCGTGGAGGCAGGTGATCGCGCCGGGGGCGACCACGTTGACCGGGCTCGACAATTGGTTGCGGGCAGCAGCAACGATGGCGCGGGCTGCGTCACGGTGCTCGATGACGGCAAAGGGTGGGTCGGTGGTTGCATGGAAGGGCACCACCGGCTGGCGGAGCAAACGGCCAAGTGGGGAGGGCACGTGCGGTCCGAGTACTGAGGCGAGACGCACAGCACCAACGGTGACCCCGACGCGTTCGGCGACGTTGGCAGCCGTGCGCTCGATGTCGGCAACGGTGCGGCCCCATTCACTCGTCGGGCGCAATGGTGCGTCTTCGTCCGGACGGGTGAGCGATCCGGGGCCGCGGCCGTAGATCTCGATGCCACTGCGAACGATGATGCTGTCGAGCGCCCGGCACTCGGCAGCGGCTCCGAGCACAGAGACGGCGGCTTGATCGGTCAGCGCAGCGGCCACCCGCGGGGCGGCACGAGCGTCCGGCTCCCAGACGCCGACATGGACCAGCACATGGGGGTTGAACTTGGTGACGGTGTCGACAATGGTGTCGTGGTCGTCTGGAGAAATCCGGTGGAACGTCGTACGCTGCAGACGACGACGCGGAGGATCTGCGTCAATACCGGACAGCGAACCCACCCACGGCTCATTTTCGAGGAGATTGGCCACCAAAGTGCCGAGTTCGCCACCCACACCACTCACGAAGACTCGCCGCCCTGCCATGACTCTTGAAGATACTCCGACCCGCCGCCAGTTGATTGGTTCAGCGCTGGGCGCAGCGGTCACGTTGGCGGGCGCCAGCCAACTGTTTGGCAGCGCCGATCGGGTTGCTGCGCTCAGTAGTGCGGTGATGCGGCCAGGGGCTGCGACTAAACCGGCTGTCCGCTTGGCCATCACCGACAAATTGACGTTTCCGGTCGACGCCAACCCGATCTATGGAACGCTGGTGTGCCTAAACAACTTCGGTGGCCGAAGTACGGCGAATGGTCCCTGCAGTCACAATGGCGTCGACATCGGTAACGACAAGGTCAGTGGTCGGGGAAGGCCGCTCTTGGCCTGCGTCGACGGTGTGGTGCACAAAGACGAGGCGTTCAGCACGGGCGGCCTTACGCGCATTTTGCGTGATGGGATCGGTACCTACTACCGCTATCACCATCTCGACAGCTACGAGTCGTCGCTCAAAGAGGGTGATCCGGTGACAGCAGGCCAAGTCATCGGCACGATGGGAAATACTGGGAACACGGTCTGGAGCCACCTCCACTTCGAGATTTGGCAAGACAGCCTGACGCCAAGCCGGGCGACGATCATCGACCCGGTGCCTCGGCTGTGGTTCCCGCACGGTGTCACGCTCCGTGCGCCGACGGCGTGCGCGACCTAATTGGCGCCGCTCCCGAACGGGCTCCATCACCAAAAGTTACGGTTGGGTGACGAAACGGTTGCGCTTTTCGTCATATAATGCGCTCAAGCCGTCCCCCAGACGTGCCGAAGTAGTGATATCGCCGTTGTGCCGTCTGGATTCGCCAGTCGACGTGATGCGACTTGACGAATCCCTGATGAACGATCCCACCGACCTCCCTCTCGGCGAAGAGCAGCACCGACTCTCTCGACGCCGGATGATCACGGCCTCGCTGGGCGCGGTCGCAGGCCTCGTCGCTGCCAGCCAGGTGGCGAACGCATCACTCCCCGGCGTTTTCAACGGAAGTGCTGGCCCGCTGCAGAACAGCGAACTCCAACCCGCTGTTCGGATTCCTCAGACCACGACAACCACAACAACGACGCTTCCACCGGTTGCCGACGGCCAGATCATGTTCCCAATCGATGCCCTCCCGGGAGACTGCTGGATCAGCGACAACTTCGGCGACTGCCGGGGCAGCAACTGTTCGCGTCGCCACGAGGGTCTCGACATCTCCGGGAACCGCGGTGCAGACCTGTTTGCCGTTGTCACCGGTCGCCTGACCAAGAAGTACGTGGATCGCGGACTCACCTACGGGGCCGGTCATGGCTGGACGTTGTACGACGAAACGACCGATGTCACCTACAAGTATTTCCATATGGGCTCTCATGCAGAAGGCCTCGCGGAGGGCGACATCGTGCAGCAGGGCAGTGTGATCGGCACGGTCGGCAATACCGGCACATCAGGCGCGAACAGCGACAGCAACTATCACCTGCACTTCGAGTACCGGCCAGGCAACGTTGCTCAAGATCCTCGACCGCTGCTGGTTCGCCACCCCAACTGCACGTTCTACGACTGATCCACAACAGTGTCTCGCCCCACGCCGCCGGCGCAGCCCGGAGATGGACGTGGCAAATCCATGACCAAGGTCCCAGCCGGTTGCACCCGACGCGCGGTCAGAGGTTCGTAGGCTATGGAAATGAGCTTCTGGCCGAATTCCGAACACTGGAGCGTGAAGATTCCGCTCGAGACCGCACACTCGCGTCTCGACGTGCTCGCCGAGACCGGCGTCGTTATCTTGAAAGATGCCGACTTTGACGTTCCCGAGTCCGAGTATCTCGCGCTCGAGTACATGGACTGGAAGTCGGGTGGCGATACGAACTTCGCGCCGATCGCCACGGCCGACGGGGAACTCGACTGCCGCGGATTTTGGGACAAGGGCAAGACCGACAAGGACGCGGTGTGGACGTCGAATGCCGATGTGGCGCCGAGCATCAAGAACTATGTCGACGGCGTGGGCGCCAACTTCGGGCGGGTGCGCGCCATCAAGCTTGAGCCGCAGGATCGTGAGTCGGCGATCCGAAGCCTGCACCGCGATGACAACAACCGCTTCAACCCCGATGACGAGGGTTGGGTCGTGCGAACGTGGGTTGAGTTGACGGACAACCCAGACAGCTACATGATCTTGATGGACAACGACGCCGACGGTCTTCCTGATGCATCGACCGAGGTCCGCGTCCCGTTGCACAAGGGCGCTCGCTTCATCGTCGACACGCAACGCCTCTGGCATGTCGTTGTGCACCCGGGCGCCGAGTCGCGCTACGCACTCATCACGAGCTTTGAGTCCAGCCCCGTGCTGGACACCTGGATCGCGGCCGAAGCCGCGAGCTGAATCGCTCCAACCTCACCTTCCACCTCGACGCGGAGTCAGCAATTCGTGTCGCAGCGCGAGGAGCTTGGGTGCAGGTTCTCCGTCCGACCAGGCATCGCCAACGATGACCCGTTCGTACGACTCCCATTCCTGGCGGACACCGGCAAGATCGCCGGCGCTGGCATGGGCGCGCATGCGCACTCCGATGAGTTCGTTATGGCCTGCCAAGACCTTGAGACCCTGCCCGGTTGCCCAGAACACCAGGCCGGTGTTGCCGAGCGACAGGGCATGCCCTGCGAGTTTCAGGGCGATGTTCTGATGCGGACAGTTACTCGTCGACGGAACGGCGGCCCTCGAGGGCGCGTCCGAGCGTGAGCTCGTCGGCGTACTCCAAGTCACCGCCCACGGGCAGCCCACTCGCAATGCGGGTCACGTTGAGCCCGAGTGGCTTGAGCAGCCGTCCGAGATACATGGCCGTGACTTCACCCTCGGTATTGGGGTTCGTGCACAAGATGACTTCGGTGATCCCTTCGGGATCGAGCCGAGCAACGAGCTCGCGAATCTTCAACTGCTCAGGCCCGATGCCTTCCAGCGGCGACATCGCGCCGAGCAACACGTGGTAGCGCCCGCGGAACTCGCCGGTCTTTTCGATGGCCACGACGTCACGCGATTCCTCGACGACGCACAGGACATGACTGTCGCGTCCGTCATCGGTGCAGATGGGACACAAGGTGTCGTCGGCGACGTTGAAGCAGCGTTCGCAGAATCGAACTCGGGCCTTGGCATCGGTGATGGCATGCGCGAGGCGTGTGACGTCGTCCTCGGGGACCTTCAGAAGGTGAAACGCGATTCGCTGAGCCGATTTTGGACCGATGCCAGGCAGCCGGCCGAATTCATCGATCAGTGCCTGGACGGGAGCGGTGTACGTCGTTGAGGCCATCAGTACGTCTCGGTAACGAGTTCGGAACCGGGGAATGCCTCAGCGAGTCGATCGATGGGCGTCTTCACGGTTTCAGGCGGGGCATCGACCAATTCAGTGAGGTCGACCTCGTGGTCTTCGGGCAGCACGTGAATCTCGGCCTCGGACGCTGCAGGCACATCTTCGTCAACTTGGAGGGGGGTGCCGCTGGCCTGCGCCTCGGCCGCCTTGCGTTCAGCTGCGCGGCGCGGCGACTCAGATCGCTGACGAGGTGAATCTTCGACCGGCATGTCGCCGTCGTCGACCATCACCGAATCAGCCTGGGGATCAGCGGCAGGGTGTCCCGGATCCATTGGCGGTTCGTTCGCGGGCGGTGCTGCTGGAGTCGTCGGCTCGGCTGACCGAGGGGGCGCACTAGCTGTTGCCGGATCGCTGGACGGGCCGCCACCGGAATCGGGTGATTCGCCACCGCCACCGCCACCGCCACCGGCAAGAACGAGTTCGATCGAGACCGGACCGCCAACAGCGGAGGTGAGTGCCTGCTCAACCGCAGCTCGATGCTGCTCGCACTTGTCGCGATGTACAGGGTTGGGCAGCGACAGCGTCAGGACCGTGTCGGTATTCGAAACGTAGGTCGCGGGTGAGAACACTGCACGAGTCATGCCACGCAGGCCGGGCTTGATCGTGTCATCCCACATCGACTGATTCATCGCAGCACTATTCGACGCAGCTACCGCCGCCGGTTCAGACCTGGCCGCCGCCTGCGATGGTGCTGGCTCCGGCTCGCGTGCGACCGCAGCCGGCGCTGCCTGGTCTTTCGACGTTGCTGCAGTGGTCTTCGCAGCGGACTGTGATCGCTGGACTCGTCCCCCGAGCGTGGCGCGGCCGGTCGCTTCGTCGCGCGGCGCCTCGACGACAGTGGGCTCGGGCTCGGGCTCGGGCTCGGGCTCGGCAGCAGCCGGTGTGGCTTGGGCAGCGGCCGGTGTGGCTTGGGCAGCAGCCTGTCTGGGAGTCGCAGCCGGCGCCCCGGCAAGTTGCTGCTCGAGCTTCGCGACGCGCGCAGTCAGCGCGCCGATGGCTGCACCCGCATCACCGGATGCTGCCGAATCGGACGTGAGCTTGACGATCGCCACATCGAGGAGGACCCGCGGGTCGGGAGCGTGACGCATCTCGGTCAACGCCTCACCGAGTTGTTCGATGCCGCGCACGAGGCCCGCAGCACCGAGCCGCTGCGACTGTTCCGACAGCGCTGCCACCCGATCGGACGGCAGCTGCACCAGGTCGGATGCCATGATCGACAAGAACCCGTTGCGCAGGAACCCAATCAGTTCCTCGGTCAAGGTGCGCGGATCGCGACCCAAACCGATTGCTCCGGCTGCCATCTTCAGCGCCCGACCGGGGTCGCGTTCGATCATCGCCTCGACGAACTCCTCGATGGGCACGGTTTCAGCGCCCTCGCCACCGGTGTTGGCCACCAATTCGAGTGCAGACAGCGCGTCGCGTGCTGACCCGGCGCCCTGGGCCAGCACCTGTTGAATCGCCGCGTCGGAAACGACGAGGCCCGCATCGTCGGCCACCCACCGGACGTGCTGCTGCAACGTGTCGGCAGGAAGCAGATGGAACTGCAGGTGTTGCGTGCGGCTCCGAATCGTGTCGGACATCTTTTGCGGGTCGGTCGTTGCCAGCACGAACACCACGTGCGGTGGCGGTTCCTCGAGCGTCTTCAACAACGCGGCCTCGGCGGGCTTGGTCAGCATGTGCACCTCGTCGAGGATGTACACCTTGTGCCGCCCGGGCGTGCCAAGTGATGCCTTGTCGATCAGATCGCGCATCGAGTCGACGCCGTTGTTGCTCGCCGCATCAAGTTCGTGCACGTCATAGCTGGTGCCGCGCTCGACCGACAGGCACGACTCGCACTCGCAACACGGCTCACCGTCTTGGACATCGGTGCAGTTGAGCACCTTGGCAAGAATGCGTGCCGAGGTGGTCTTCCCGGTGCCGCGGGGACCCGAGAAGAGATACGCCTGGCCTTCGCGTCCTTCGGCGACGGAGGTGCGCAGCGCCTTGACGACGTGGTCTTGACCCCGAACCTCACTGAAGCGGCGGGGCCGATAGCGGCGGTACAGCGACTGGGTGGCCATTGCGGTCACGATAGAGGTTCGCGGGCGCAGCGCCATCGACGGTGTGGACACCTGACCCCTGACCAGTCCTACAGTAGGGGTGATGTCATCTCTTGGCCGACTGAGTCGAGCTGCAGCGATACTTGCCATGAGTGCGTCGATCGTGATGACGGCGGGCTGCGCAAGCGAAGCCGCACCAGCCGTTGACGCTTCCGCCTACCGAGCTGAACTCGCTGCGATCTGCGTTGCGAGCAATGCGGAACGGTCGGCAATTGCTGATCCGCTCGACCAAGCCGGCGTGGCCAGCTTTGCCCGCTCGGTTGCTGACGTGCTCACTCGGCAAGCTGAGGCGGCCCGAGCATTGCGGTCACCGGACGACCTCGACGACGATCACCGAGCGTTCGTACAAAACACCGCTGACCAAGCCGCGGCATGGACCAGCCTCGCCGTCATTCCGTCCAGCGACACGGAACAGTTCGGTGCGCTCCAAACCACCATCCTCGAACTCACCCTCGGGCGCGATGATTTGGCCACGGAGATGGACATTTTGGCCTGTCGCGTCGCTCCGGCATGAGAGCCGACGCGTTCGGGCGGCCACGCTCAGCGCGTGCCTCACGCCCTTGGCTGTGGGCTGGCAGTAGCCTCGGCACACTGTGAACGAGCACACACCTGTTCTCCTTGGCCGACGACGGTCGGCCCGGTCCAATCTGGCCCAAGCCGCCACCGTTTCGCGGCAGCCTGTGGCGTCTCGCTTGGGGCGCTCCGTCCGGCTCGGACTCGCGTTCGTCCTGATCGCCTTCGTCGGAGCATTCGGCCTTGCGCCGGGAACTGCCCTCGCCGACAACGAGATCATTACCTCTGAGCCTGCCGACGGTGCGACCCTCACGACGTCGCCCAGCGAAATCGTCTTCAATTTCACCGAGGAAGTCGGCGAACTGCGCGTCGTCTCGGTCGAGTGCAACACCGAGCCATACCTGGTGCCGCGGCCCACTTTGAGCGGTAACGCGAGAACGATGACGGTCGAGATCCCGGCCCCCGGTCTTCCCCAGGGTCTGTGCGTCGCAACCTGGACGGTCAGCGACAGCGACGACGAGCCGAATGGCAGCGGCCAGATCTCCTTCTCGATCGAGGTGGACCCGGCGCCGACGACCAGCATTGCCGACACAGGCAACGACACGACGACCACATTGGCAGGCGCCGGCGAAGGAACGCCGGCATCGACCACCGGAAGCACTGATGCATCCGACTCGGCGATCGTCGACCTGAACAGCGTCGAGACCGGAACGGGGCCGCTGTGGCTCGGGCGGGTGTTGTCGACGCTCGGCATCGCAGCAGTTTTTGGTGCACTCGTCGTGATCGCTGCGGCGTGGCCAGAGGGCGTCGAATACCTGATCACTGTCCGATTCGTCCGCTCAGCGTGGGTGCTTGCCCTGATCGGAACGTTGCTGTTCACGTCAGCGGCAGCTGCAGCGGTGTCGGGTTCCTCGCTGGGATCTGGCTTCAGCCCCGCTGCGTGGCTGGACCTGCTTGATGCCGGGTGGTCCGGCCGAGCCGCACTCCTCCGACTGGTCTTTGTCATTGCCGCTGCCTGGGCAGCGTTCCGACCTGATCGCGTCATCGACCCCGTCACCCAACTTGTCGCGCTCGGGCTCCCCGCGCTGGCGGTCGTGATGATCGGCGTCGGCCGCGTCGACGGGCCACTGGTACTGCTCGGTGTGCTGCTCGGCATTGCCCACGCATTGGCGATGGCCGTGTGGGTTGGCGGCGTGATCTTGCTCGCACGCGTCATCCTGTCCGGCCCCGGCGAGGAGGACCTCGTCCACGCCGTACGCGGCTTCGCGCGCATCTCGGTGCTTGCCATCGTCGTCACCATCGGCACCGGGCTGGTGCAGATGTTCCGCCTTGATGGCGGCAATCTCTTCAACAACGCCCACGGCCGCGTCACCGTGCTGAAGGTTGTGTTGGTCGCAGCGATGGTGTTCGTCGGTCTGTCCGCCCGCCAGTTCGCGCAACAGCGTCTGGCCCGGACCCATGAAATGACCGTGCCGATGGCTGACCGGTTGCGACGGGCGTTCGGCGTCGAAGCCGCGATCGGTCTGGTCGTTCTGCTTGCAAGTTCCTGGTTGCTGGCACTCACTCCGGTCAACGTCAACAACGAACCCTCGATCGACTACGCGATCGAGCGGCGAGTTCTGGTCGAGGCCGAAGAGATCGTTGTCCTCGACGTCACCGTCAAGCTCACCAACGATCGAGTCGGGTTGAACGGCCTCGAAGTTCGCGTCGACGAGCCAGGCGATGGCATCATCGGTCTCGAGGTGGTCTTCACGCCGCCGGTCGACGGAGTGAGCGGCGCAATCGTGCAGTCCGTACCGCTGACCGGAGCAGGACGGGCCGTACGAAGCGAAGCGAACGGACTCCCGATGGAGGTCGCCGGCGACTGGCAATTACAGGTCAACGCCAACACCGGAGCAGGCTTGGTGCGCAGCGACCCCATCGTCATCGCGATCGCAACAGCCGATGGCACCGCGCCGACCACGTCGATCACGATCCCCGAACCGATCCTCGTCCCGATCGAAACCACCACCACCACCACCACCGTCGCCGGTTGATGTCCGCCTGATCTCTGTCTGGCCCCTTATCGGACCCCTTGTCTGCTCGATCCCGGGTGCCATGCGACATTGAGCACGACCGTCGCAGTCAGCCAGTGGATGCAGCCGCAATGAACTCGTGGAAGTCGACAGGCGCGGCGACGTCGAGCTGGTCGTAGCGACACTGGGCGGGGACGATGTCGGGCCGCCACCGCACAAACGACACGCCGTGGCGAAATCGGCCACCCTCGAGCTGACCGAAGGTGACCTCGGCGACGAGGCCCATCGCCAGCGGCACAAACGAGAGATCCTTGCCGGCATTCCAACGGCTGCCGCCTTGGGTCGACACCGACCCTGACTTCGTCGACGCGGCCGCGCGCTGTTCGTCCTGCGCAACGGCCCAGCCACGCCATGGATGATCGACAAGAGCATCGTGCGTGCGCGGCTCGAGCTCGGCGAGCAGTTCAGCGCGCCGGGCGACAGAGAATGCCGCCGCCACACCGACCGAATGCAAGTCACCACTACCGACACCACCACCACCGCCACGGCCGTCGCGACCACCAACGTCACCACCACCAACGTCACCACCACCAACGTCACCACCACCAACGTCACCACCACCAACGTCATCACCAGCACCGTCACCACCACCGTCGAAGAGGCCGAGCAGCAGTGAGCCGACTCCGTTGCCATCCTTGTGCACCCGGTAGCCCGGCACTGCGCACAGCGCAGTTCGCTGATGCTTGACCTTGACCAGCGCGCGCTTGCCCGGCTCGTAGGTGCCGTGCGCAGGCTTGGCAATAATGCCATCGAGCCCCGCCCCCTCGAAGCGGGCGAACCAGTCGTTGGCAATCGACCGGTCAGTGGTGGCCGGAGTGAGGTGGACGACACCGTTCGGCGCGAGCGCATCGACGAGCAGCGCGCGTCGCTCGGTCATTGGACGGTCGAGGAACGATTGATTGTCGCAGGCCAAGATGTCGAACGCGACGAACGCAGCGGGGGTCTCGGCTGCCAGCCGGTCAATCCGCGACTTTGCCGGATGGATCCGTTGCAGCAATCCATCGAAGTCGAGTCCGTTGCCCGCCACGTCGGCGACGACGATCTCGCCATCGATGATGCATCGGGCCGGCAACGCATCAAGGAGTGGCTGGGTCAATTCGGGGAAGTATCTCCCGAGTGGCTTGAGATTTCGACTGACCAGTTCGAGCCGATCACCGTCGCGAAAGACGACGCAGCGGAACCCGTCCCACTTCGGTTCGAAGATCCATCCGTCCCCGTCAGGGATCTTGCGTGCCAATTTCGCCAGCATCGGCTTGACGGGCGGCTGGATGGGAAGGTCGAACGCCACGTCTGCAGGTGCTCCTGACCCCGACGATTCATCCATGTGTGCATTCTTGCTTGTCGCACGGTCGCGCTAGGTTTCCGACCGTGAGCATGCAGGAAAAATTGGACGATCTCGCCGGGCGCCGCGAGGACGCACACAACGCTGGATCCCAACGGTCGATCGACCGCCAATACGAGAAGGGCAAGATGCTCGCTCGTGAGCGCATCGACTACTTCCTCGACGACGGCTCATTCCACGAACTCGACCTCCTTGCTCGCCACCGTGCCCAGGCATCGGGCCTCGAGGAGCGTCCGTACACCGACGGTGTGATCACGGGCTGGGGCACCGTCGACGGCCGCAAGGTGTTCGTGTTCTCCCAGGACTTCACCGTCTTCGGCGGCGCGCTCGGCGAAGTGTTCGCCGAGAAGATCCACAAGCTGATGGACCTGTCGCTGAAGGTCGGCGCACCGCTGATCGGCCTGAACGACGGCGCCGGCGCGCGCATCCAAGAGGGCGTGGTCAGCCTCGCGAGTTACGGAGGCATCTTCCACCGCAACGTGCGCGCCTCGGGCGTCGTGCCGCAAATTTCTGTCATCCTCGGCCCATGCGCCGGCGGGGCCGTCTACTCCCCGGCCATGACCGACTTCATCTTCATGGTCCGCGAGACCAGCCACATGTTCATCACCGGCCCTGACGTCGTCAAGACCGTCACCGGCGAAGACGTCACCCTGGAAGAGTTGGGTGGTGCAATGAGCCACGCAAGCAAGTCAGGCGTGGCCACGTTCGTCGCCGACGACGAAAAGTCCTGTCTCGACGACGTCCGCTTCCTGCTGTCCTTCCTCCCGGCAAACAACCTCGAAGAGCCCCCAGCCGAGGACTGCACCGACGACCCCGACCGAGACTGCCCCGAGCTGCGCGACATCCTGCCGGACAGCCCGAACCTGCCGTACGACATGATCGACGTCGTTCGTACCTGCGTCGACGACGGCGAGTTCTTCGAGTACTTCCCGCACTTTGCCAAATCGATCATCTGTGGCTTCGCCCGCATCGACGGTCGACCGGTCGGCGTCGTCGGTAATCAGCCGAAGGTTCTTGCCGGTGTCCTCGACATCGAGTCAGCTGAGAAAGCTGCTCGCTTCGTCCGCACCTGCGATGCGTTCAACATTCCGCTCATCACCTTCGTTGACGTGCCTGGCTTCCTGCCCGGTGTCGACCAGGAGTACGGCGGCATCATTCGCCACGGCGCCAAGCTGCTCTACGCCTACTGCGAGGCCACGGTGCCGCGCATCTCGGTCATCACCCGCAAGGCGTACGGCGGCGCGTACGTCGTGATGGACTCGAAGTCGATTGGCTCCGATCTCGCCTTCGCGTGGCCAACCGCCGAGCTGGCCGTGATGGGCCCGCAAGGTGCCGTTGAAATCGTGTACCGACGTGAACTGCAGCAGGCTGCCGACCCGGCTGCGCGGCGTGCCGAACTCGTCGCCGACTACACCGAAAAGTACGCCAACCCATACGCGGCCGCCGAGCGCGGTTATGTCGACGATGTGATCGACCCCGCTGACACACGGCGCAAGCTCGTCGCCGGACTGCGAATGCTGTCGACCAAGCGTGAGGAACTCCCGAGGCGCAAGCACGGCAACGTGCCACTGTGATCCGCTCAGGTTCATGAACAAGCCGGTGTCGTCGTCGCTCCCTCCGCCACCTGCTCCTCATCCAACTGGCGGTCCGCCGCCGCCGCCGCCACCGTCGTCAAGGCAACTGCCGCCGCCTGCGCCGCGAATCACGTCGTCCGACCTGAGCGATCTCCTCGGACAACTCGGTGACGGGACGCACGGCACAGACGGCACGCACGGCAGAGAGGTCGAACCGAGCGCGGCACGCAGCGATCCCCGCGACTTCGAACGCCCGAGGGCTGCCGCAACTGCGGTGATGGAATCGACAGGGACCATCAATTTCGATCCCGATCTTGCATCATTTGCCAGCCGTGCTGGCGGCTGGATGATCGACACGGTCATCACGACGCTCGCACTGCTCCCGGGGCTGCTCCTCTTGCTCGCCGGGTCCGGCATCGCACGGCTCCTCGCCCTGCCGCTCCTCGGGCTTGGGCTTGTGCTCGTCGCGTGGTCGTACACCGTTGCCGTTGCCCAGCATGGACAGTGGGTCGGCAACCGTCTCATGTCGACCACCGTGGTGAATGCGACGAATGGAGAGTTCGTCGATCGGCCGCACGCGTTCACGCGGTTCATCGTGCGCGCCGTGTTCTCCCCGATCTTCTTCGCAGGATTTGTGTTGGCATTCACCAACACGTCACGACGCACTTTCCATGATCAGACCGCCGAGACCGTGGTGATTCGACCGCGTCGCGCCAGTTGGTCAATCGACGAGGAGGGCGCGGAGAGCAATGGCACGTAGTGTGGCAACTGTGAGTGTGCCGTTCAGCGTGTCCGGGTCAACCGTCCCCACCGACGAAGAAGCTGCCGCGATCATGGCAGCGACCGAGGCACTGTGGCCGCGTGCGAGCGTGCTCGGCCCTGTCGCTGAGCCACGCAACACCGCGTGGCGGTTCAGCAGTCGGTCATGGGCGCGTCCGCTCCCGGTCCGTCGCCTGCGCCCCTGGCGCTGAGAGGCCAGCCGATCGGCGGCTGGTCTGGAACAATGGACAGATGACCGCTCCAATGGATCCACCGCCGCCGCCATCCGGATCAACCCCGCCACCGCCGCCGCCATCCGGATCGACCCCGCCGCCGCCCCCACCACCGTTGAGTGGCGGAGCACCTCCACCGCCGGCATACGGCGCAGCACCTCCGCCCGGATACCAGGCGTACTCGCCAAGTCCAATCGACGGCCACGAGCGCGCTGGCTTCGGGTCGCGCTTGGGTGGCTACTTGCTCGATGGCCTCCTGTATGGCCTGCTCATCGCTGCCTTCGCCATCCCCGGCGGCATCATCATCGGCAGCGCGTTCAGTAACTGCGTGAGCATCGGCGACGACGTCGTGTGCCCTGCTGGTGAGCCCAACGGAGGTCAGATCGCGCTCGGCGGGTTGCTGATCGCGGTCGGCTTCATCGTCGTCATCGTGTTGTACATCAGAGCGCTGGGCACGACAGGCCAGACCTGGGGCCGCAAGATCGCCGGCGTCAAGGTCGTCGGGGAACTGACCGGTGAGCCCATCGGGATCGGCAAGGCGCTCGGGCGTCAACTGTTTGCGTCGTTCATCTCGGGCCAGATCTTCTACCTCGGCTACCTGTGGATGCTGTGGGACGACAAGAAGCAGACGTGGCACGACAAGATCGTCAGTTCCGTCGTGATCAAGGTCTGAAGTTCTTCAACTGAAATGACCACCATCACCACCGTCGCCGATGACCTGATCGTGGCGCACGAGGGCACTCGAGTCGAGCGGCTCGAAGGGCTGGACCCCGACACCCAATACACCGTCGATGGCACCGTGGCCCGCACGCTGGCACGCCCGCCGGGCCAGCTGCTGGCACGCATCGCCACGGTCAACGACCTGCACTTCGGTGAACTGGAAGCCGGCCGTCTCGATGAGCACTCGACGGGGCCGGTGCAGCGAGTGCCGGATGGGGCCGAGCCGTACCCCGAGGTGATGAACCGAACGGCAGCGACGGAAATGCTCGCCATCGATCCCGTCGCGGTCATCGTGAAGGGTGACCTGTCAGTCGATGGGCGTCCCGAGGAATGGGCGGCGTTCGAAGCGTGCTACCGCGAGCCGTTTGGTAAACGACTGCACGTCGTGCGCGGCAATCACGACAGCTACCACCGCCAACAGCACTACGCCGGTGACTCGGTGATCGAGGTCGACGGACTGACGGTCGCATTGCTCGACACAACGATTCCGGGCGAGACCACCGGTCGGCTCGACCCTGAGCAGATCGATTGGCTCGACGCGGTGTGTGCCGCAAGCGACCAACCGGTGATGGCAATGGGACATCACCAACAATGGGTTGGTCAGCAGGGTGGTCGACGCAGCGACACGTACTTTGGACTGCATCCAGATGGCAGCGACCTGCTCGACCAACTGGCTGTCCGGCGTACCGATCTCATCGCATATACGGCTGGTCACACTCATCGCCACCGAGTGCGGATGATGAACGAGTCGCGTATTCCGACGATCGAGATCGGCTGCACCAAGGACTTTCCGGGAACATGGGCCGAGTACCGAGTGTACGAGGGCGGTGTGATGCAGGTCGTCCACCGCATGTCATCGCCAGAGGCATTGGATTGGAGTGAGTCGTGCCGCACGCTCTACGCCGCAGACGGTGTCGACTACGCGACGTATGCCCTCGGGCCATTGCACGAGCGTTGCTTCAACGTCGCCCTCCGATCCTGATCTGGCCGAGGTCCGTGCTCTCAGTTGCGGCCGGCGGTCACCGCAGCATGCAGGTCACCGTCGGTATGTGGTCGCTCGCTCTGGCATCTGCACCCTCATGAGACGAGCAGTCCAATGGCACAGGGTGCGAGGCCCAGGCCCACCAGTTGGTGCGACCGGATTCGTTTCTTGTTGATGATCCTGGGGAGCAGAACCGCGACCACCGGGTAGAGGGCGGCGAGCGCAGCGCCAACGCTGAGCAGTCCGATCCGGGCGGAAATGACAAAGAAGACGGCCGCCGCTGCGTCGAGCAGGCCGGCCAGCACCACAGTCATCCGGGACCCACGCTCGGGCAACAATGCCGTGGTGCTCGCCAGGGCGATCAGCGTGAACATCACGATTGGTACAGCGTGTCATCGGCCTTCGACGACAACGGAGCCGTCTCCCAACGTGCCATTGGGCCCTTTCGGAGCATCACGGGCCGCGACGTAGCGTGACAGCGTGGCCTTCACCTTGAGATTTCACAGTCAGCAACACCCCCGAGTCAGCAACGTTCGGCCCGGGACGACTCACAAGCGAATCACACGATCCGCGTTGCTGCTGGCATCCCTCCCGCTGGTGATGCTCTCGGCCTGCGGATCTGACGACACCGACGACGACTCCATCGATGCGTTGTCGCCCGACGATGTCTCGCAAACCGTCCAGTTCACGGCCACTGAGTACGAGTTCGGTGCCGATGCCTCGACCACAATCGTTGCTGGTGAGGTCGTCCGGTTCCGGCTGACCAACGTCGGCGAACTCGATCACGAGATGCGCGTGCTCGATGAAAATGGCCGCCTGATCGATCAGATCGAGCGGCTCGCGCCGGGCGCATCCGGCGATGTCCTGCTGCAGTTCGAGAGCGCAGGTCAATATCAGCTGATCTGCGACATCGACGATCACCTCACTCGCGGCCAGCGAGCGATCTTCTCAATCGAGGAACCGGTCAGCGATTGATCGTGCCGGCGGGAGTTCGGCCGGCACCAAGTTCGGCAACGCTGGCAGCGATCACCGGTGCTGCGGTCACCGGGTCAGAACGGCCCGCAACATGGGGAGTCACGACCACCTTGGGGTGACGCCACAGCGGCGAGTCGGCCTCGAGCGGCTCAGAGTCGAACACGTCGAGCACCGCCGCGCGCAGCTCGCCGTCGAGTGCTCCGATCAACGCCGCGGTGTCCACCGTGGCGCCGCGGCCAACGTTGATCAATACCCCATCACCGAGTGCGGTCAGTTCAGGCGCGCCGATGATGCCCCGGGTGGCATCGCTGAGCGGAACGAGATCGACCACCACGTCGCAGTCTCGGAAGAAGTCCTCGAGCGGACGATCGTGGGCCGAACGCGACCATCCCACCGTGGCAAATCCATGCCCGGCACACGTCGACAGGACGGTGCTGCCGATCGCGCCCGCGCCGAGGACGCCGACCGTGAACTCGCGGGCGAAGATCGGTGTCAATTCACTCCGCCAGGTCGCCGTCGCTTGCATTGCGGCGTAGCGGTCGAAGTCGCGCTGGAAGTGAATGACCCAACTGAGGACGTAGAGCGCGATGTCGTCGGCCATCGCCGGATCAATCAAGCGCACGACCGGGACATCCGGCAGGCTGCTGAGCTCAAGGTGGTCGTAGCCCGCACCCAACATGAGGATCGCCTCGAGGTTGGTGTACGTCGTTAACCGCTGAGTCGGGAGTCGCCACATCGCCACGTGGGTGACGGAGTCGGGTGCGACCTCGGCGGTGACATGACGCACGTCGAAGTGGGGGAGTGCCGCAGCGAGATGAGCGACCCACGCGCCGTCATCGATTCCCTCCACCACCATCACGCTCACCTCGGCTACCAGCTCGGCGCGAACTTCGCCGCGAGCGACGCCAGGCGATATGCCCGTTCCGCTCCGCCGGCGGTGTTGTCGTCGCGGAGTGCGTTCGTCGCGATGCGAAGTACCGCACCCATGGTCGCGTCACTGCGTGTCGCGAGACGCAGCGCCGGTTTCAAGATGGCAGGCCGTCCGAGGAATCGTGCAGAGAGCCGGCCGACCTTGCGGTATGCCTCGACTTCTTCGGCAACGACGACGGGATACCGCTGCAACGTGGTCGAGTTGCCAGTGGTCAGCGCCTCGTCCAACACGTCGGCAGCAAGACGGCCGCCCATCAACGCTGCATCGATGCCATCACCACTGAACGGATTGGCCGCCCCCGCTGCATCGCCGACGACCAAGAACGTGGGCCCCATCTTCGGGCCGACCGACCCGCCGATGGGCAACCGGAGACGCGTCGGGGGTTTGAGCGACTGAGTCGGGTCGAGGCCCCAATCCGCCGCGACATGTTCAGAGAACGCGGTCAACAGCTTGAGTGTGTTGAGACCCTTGATGTCGCGATAGCTCGACAGAACGCCGACGCCGACGTTGACGTTGCCGTCTCCCATCGGTGTCACCCATCCGTACCCGGCGACTGGGTTGCCGTGCGGATCGGAGAGGCCGAGCGAGGTCTCAACCCAGGCGTCGCGGTGGCGTGGCGATGAAAAATAGGTGCGCGCTGCAATCGCGTACGGCCAACGGCGTTGGCGACTTGTACCGAGCACTCGACCGAATCGACTGCTTGCACCATCGGCAACGACAATGAACCGAGCGGTCACGTTGCGGACCGTGCCGTCGACCAGCGTCATCATGGCGCCGCGTACAAACCCGCGATCCGAGATCGGCGCCGTGGCTTCGTGGCCCATCAAGACGGTTGCGCCGGCGTCTCGAGCACGGCGGCGGAGTTGTTCGTCAAGCGTGTCGCGGCGGATGACCACGGCATGGTCCGGCATGTCGCGGTGTTCGGGCCAAGGAGCATCCGCACGTTGGCGTCTGTACACCATCCGGACGCCCTGAATTGCGTGGCCGCCGAACGACATCGGGTCGATATCGAGCCGGCTGAGCTCAGCGACAGCACGCGGTGACAGCAGATCACCGCACGACTTGTGACGGCCTTCGGCGCGCTTCTCGACGAGGGTGACGTCGTGGCCCGCGTGCGCAAGTCGCGCTGCGACGGCGGACCCCGCCGGGCCGCCACCGATGACGAGGACGTCGGTGGAGAGAGGATCAGCGCTCAGGGGCATCGATGACAGTCTGGCCGGACGCGACCTTCATCGTGACGCATGACGAACGCATCTTGTTCATTGCGCACGCCGTACGGCGTGCGGGTTCACTCGCCAGAGGCGCCAGGCCGACCGGCAACGGGAGCCGGACCGACCGGAACGACGATCACGGTTTCGCCGTTGACGTCGAACTCTTCTGCTTCTTCCAGAGCGAGGAGATCGAGTTCGCCGGATTCGACTGCTTCGAACACCGGGGCCTCGCCTGAGCACCATGCTTCATACTCCGCTGCGTACTCTTCGCTGGTCGGGTCGGCGCCGCCCAGCGTGTAGCGCTCGTGGCAGATCACTTCGACGATTTCGTAGGCGGACAGCTGTCCGCCAAATCCAGGCATGACACCTTGTTCGCCGGTGAGATGCGGGCCACCCTCGCGATCGGGATTGCCATAGACCTCAACGCCGGCAAGGTTGTACTGCTCGGTGCCGTAGTACACGTAGCGAACCTGGTCCTCGATGTTGGGGAAGGTCTTGAGGACTTCGCCCTCGGTGAAGGCGTAGCCGACGCCGCCACCGCCACCGCCGCCATGGCAACTGGCGCAGTTGCCGTAGATTTCGGCACCGGCCGCGAGTGGCCCCTCAGAAACTTCGCCGCCTTCGGTCAAGGCCCGGACGTACACGAAGCCCCAGACCGGCATCAGCGACAGCGTCGCCATTGCCCAGAACGGCACCTTGCGACGCTGCTTGGCGGCGACGACGTAATGCGGGTCCGGCTTGGCCGGCTTCGGTGCTGCGGGTTCGGCGGATGCGGTTCGCCCGGCCGGACCGCTCGGTGGCGGTGGTGCCGCAGCCGGCGTTGCCGATGCTGACTTCTCGACCGCTGTTGCCGGAGCGTCTGCAGCGGGGGCTGCATCGCCACCCTGACCAATCGCGTCGCGCCGTTCGCGCGACCGCTTCAGGAGATGTTCGGGGATCTCAGTCACTGTGCAGATGATAGATGGACAAGACCCGCTCGCGTGAATCCATCCGCAATCTCTCTGTGTTCGTGAGGTGTGACTCTGGTCGGCGCTCGATCGCACGTCGGGCCGTGTCGAACCATACGGTCCGAACTCCCGAGTTCGTGCACTTTCGCACAACCTGGCGCGCGCGTCACACTTGCGTGCCAGACTTCTCTCAAGCTTCTCGGGTGAGTAAGGTTCGTGATTGGATTCACGAGTGACCTTGCGGCGCTCGTGTTCCAGACAACGAACTGATGGCGCCAGCTGACCGGCGCTCGAATGACTTCTCGAAACAACCAGACGAAACGGATGCAACAACTGCGATGATCGCCATTGATGTCTTGAAATGGCCTGGTGTCAACCAGGCGTTCATCGTGTCTCTTGTGGCGGCCCTCGGCCTGTCGCTGGCAGTCATTCCGTATGGAAAGCGCCGCCCGCAGGGCAAGTCGGTCACCTGGGGCGAGGCAATGATTGGGAGCACGTATGCGTTTGGAGTGCTCTTCTTGACCTACGGCATCCTGCCGCACCAGTGGATTGACCACGCTGACAAGAACCTCGGGTGGAGCAAAGACAAGCTGCTGATCGGCTGGGGAGGTTTCCTCAAGCCTGTATCGCAAGGCGGTTGGAACCCGATCACATTGCAGTACGAGGCGCTCCGCGACATCGTTGTGGTGTTGCTCCACGCCGTTTTCTTCGGTCTGAACATCTTCCTCGCTGTCTGGTGGCAGAACCGCTACAAGGAAACCCAGACCGCACTGCCCACGTCCACCTACGGTCGTCCCCTGGTCAAGAAGGCCTGACCGACGATGCCTGCTCCCCGATTCGACGCACGGACCGTCTCTGCACTGTCTGACGTGATCGATCTCCCGAACGCAACCCTGGAGCGCAGCCTGCGTGGCTGCGAGACGCAGTAATGGCCAAGACTGACGCCAATCCGCCGATGATGCCGTTCACTGACGATTACTCGTTGGTGGAAGTCGACGCCGACTACCTGAGCAAGGCCGTCAAGCCAAAGCAGTTCATTCACATCGACCAAACCGAGTGCATTGCCTGTGAGGGCTGCGTCGACATCTGTCCGTGGAAGTGCATCCACATGGTCAACACGTCGGCAGTGTCCGAAGCCATCGGAACCGAGCAGCCGGGGACGGACCCGTCCGATGCCTTCATGTTCACGATCGACGACGACATCTGCACGCGCTGCGCACTCTGCGTCGACCGCTGCCCGACCGGGGTCATCATCCTCGGCAAAGCCGGTGCCGCGACGGCAGCCGGCGACTATCACATGCGTACCAACAACCATGGCTACGGCTATGGGATGAGGCTCTGAGAGAGATTCATGTCAAAGACGATTGACGATAAACCACGCCCAACGGTGAAGGACCGCCTCAACTCGGCGGTCGATGCAACGCAGGGCAGCCAGGCCTGGAGTTCGATCTTCCGCCCGGGTTCGATCTTCCGGAAGGGCTACACCGACAGCCCGCGTAACCGCAGCTACGTCATTATGAACTCGGTGCTGTACCACTTGCACCCCGTCAAGGTGAAGCGCCACGCGGTGAAGGTCAGCTACACACTCTGCCTCGGCGGTTTGAGTTTCTTCCTTTTCATCCTGCTCACGGTGACCGGCATCTTCTTGATGTTCTTCTACCGTCCGGAAGCAACGGCGGCCTGGAACGACATCCAGAACCTCCAGACCTCGGTCACCTTCGGTCTGCTGGTCAGAAACATGCACAGATGGGGAGCCCACTTGATGGTGCTTGCCGTGTTCTTGCACATGGCCCGCGTGTTCTACCACGGCGCCTACAAGCCGCCCCGTGAGTTCAACTGGGTGATCGGCGTGATCTTGCTGACCTTGACACTGCTGCTGTCGTTCACCGGCTACTTGTTGCCGTGGGATCAGTTGGCGCTTTGGGCGGTCACCGTGGGTACGAACATGATGGGCTACACGCCAGTGTTCGGAAACGAGGTCAGATTCGTCTTGCTTGGTGGTGCCGAAATCGGCTCCGAAACGCTGCTGCGATGGTATGTGCTGCACGTGTTGTTCCTGCCGTTCGTCATCGTGATCTTCATGGCGATCCACTTCTGGCGGGTGCGTAAAGACGGCGGTATTTCGGGTCCGTTGTGATCTGAACTACGGCCCGTTGAGAATTCCGATGTTGAATGTCTGTACGAGAGAGCGAGAGCCAATGACTGAGCCAAAGAATGAGGTGGTGACCTCATGACCGAGATCCCCGAACATCTGCTCAAGCGGGCCCAGGCGGCCCGCGAGAAGTCAGCTGAACCTGCCGCCGAGCCGGCAGCAGAGCCGGCCGCCGCGCCTGCCGGCGATTCGCGTATTCCCGAAGCACTCCTCAAGCGCAGCCAGGCGGCCAAAGCGTCCAAGGCTGGCGGCGAAGCAGACGCAGCCGAAACCGGTGGTGGCGTTGCGCTTGCCGAGAAGGTCGGCGCCGTTGTCGCGGCGGCACCCGCCGCTGCTGGCGTGCCCGTTGGTGGAGGCCCGGGGGGTCACACCCAGCGGCTCCTCACCGTCGTCAAGTCGGGCTCGATTCAAGACGTGAAGGCAACACCCGTGGACAAGGTCCACACCTGGCCGCATCTGCTCGCAGCGGAGTTCGTTGCGGCGCTCGCCTGCACCGCATTTACGTTCATCTTCTCGATCTTTGTCAACGCACCGTTGCTCCAGCTCGCGAACACGAACGCCACGCCGAACCCGTCGAAGGCGCCCTGGTACTTCCTCGGTCTGCAGGAACTTCTCACGATGTTCCACCCGATGGTGGCTGGCGTGACACTGCCCGGCGTCGGCATCATTTTCTTGATCCTCACGCCGTATCTCGACCGCAACCCGTCGAACAAGCCCGAGGATCGCAAGTTCGTCATCTCGATCATGACCGTGCACCTGATGTTCTGGGCCGTGCTCGTGATGATCGGTTCGTTCTTCCGTGGCCCCGGCTTCAACTTCGTGTTGCCATGGGTCGACGGCCTGTTCTTCGAGCTCTGAGTAGCTCGACCTCCATCCAAACGGCTCACTGAGACGAATAAAGAAGTAGTAGAGAGACAGCAAAGGAGTACCCCCCCATGAGTACCGCAGCAGTCATAACCATCGCCATCGGCGCCGTCGTCGTGCTCGGCGCCATTTCGTTCCTCACCCTCGCCCGTCGATCCGACGTGCGCGGTGCAGGGGCGTTGTCCGGCGAAGCCGTCAAGCGTGACACAACGCGTCGGAACGAGGCCAAGAAGCAAGGCCGTATCGCCGCCGAAGAAGCAGCGACCCGCACGGCCGCCGACGCCGAAGCAGAGGGTGTCGAAGCCCGAACGCCGAGCAAAGAGCTGGTCAGCGTCGGTGCCGAGGACAACAGCCTCGTGCCGTGGACACCGCCGGACCCCGAGGCCATCGGTGTCTCGCGTCGGCAGTTCTTCAACCGCGCCACGGTCACTCTGATGAGCGCCGGAATTGGTGCCTTCGCTGCGGCGGCCTTCGTTGGCTTCCTCTGGCCGTCTGGTACCGGTGGTTTCGGCGGCGCCGTTGGCGTGGGCAAGCTCGGAGCCATCAAGGCCGGCATCAAGCAGGGCGGTGGATTCTTCTACGTGCCTGAGGCCAAGTCATGGATCACGGCCTATCCAGCCGAAGCTTTGCCAGCTGCCGAGACGATCTATCCGGAGAACGTCCTTGTTGCGATGCGCCAGGGAATCGTTGTCCTCAGCCAGAAGTGCCCGCACCTCGGCTGTCGAGTACCTGAATGTAAGACAAGCCAGTGGTTCGAGTGCCAGTGCCACGGTTCGCAATACAACCGGGTCGGCGAGAAGAAGGGCGGCCCCGCCCCGCGCGGCATGGACCGTTTCCCAGCGACCATTTCACCCACCGAGGACGTCACCATCGACACGGGTACGACCGTCACGGGTCCCGCGATCGGTGTGAACACCACCGGCCAAGAAGCAGAGGGCCCGCACTGCACGGGCGGAGACGAACACTGATGACGCCTGTCCTTTCCGCTGCGCTGTCGACTCCGGTGATGCTCGGCTCCACCACCACCAATATCGCTGTGCTCAGCGTCGTGATCATCGCCATCGGATGGGTGGTGTACGGCATCTTCAATGTGGTCGCCGGCCGCAAGGAAGTCGGCTCGGAAATCGAGCTTGCTGCCAACCGCAAGGAGTACTACGACGACGAGACCCTCGAAGGCTCTCGCCTCGAACGGGTCCAACTGTTCGGCGTGCTCTTGCTCGTCCTCATCGTGATCGGGCTCCCGGTTGTCTGGATCCTCGAGCCTGGTCGCCAAGAAGGCGCGGCGCTCGGCTGGAACAACCGTTATGCCAGCTGGGGTTCGCAGCTGTTCGCCCCGACTGCCGAGGGCGGCTTCAACTGCGCTGGGTGCCACGGTGGCATGGGCGCCGTCGGCGGCGAAGCGCCGTTCACCGTGACCGACCAGCTCACCGGTGAGATCACCGCAGTGAACTGGAAGGCTCCTGCCCTCAACACCATCTACTACCGGTTTGACGTAGACGAAGTTCGGTTCATTCTGAACTACGGCCGGCCGTTCTCACCGATGTCGCCGTGGGGACTCATCGGCGGCGGTCCGATGAACACTCAGCAAATCGACAACGTGCTCGAGTATCTGAAATCGATCCAGCTGCCGCGCACCGAGTGTGGGCCTGGTGAGGTCGAAGCTGCTGATTTCTACGGTCAGGAACTCTGCCAGAGCGGCACGGTGCCGACGGATATCGCCGACGACATTCAGGCATCAATCGACGCCGCTGTCGCATCAGGCGAAGCAAGCAGCACTGGTGAAGCAATCTTCAACCTCGAGCTGGGCTCGGGCGCATACAGCTGCGCACGCTGCCACACGCAAGGTTGGAGCTACGGCGATCCAGGCGAGACCGGTCAGGGCGCCTACGGGTGGAACCTCACCGGTGGCTCAACCAACAGCCATTTCAACAACGAGTCGGACATGATCGAGTTCATCAAGAACGGCTCCGAGTTCGGCAAGGTCTATGGCAACCAAGGCCAAGGCAGTGGACGTATGCCAGGATTCGGGGCATTGCTCACCGATGAGCAAATTGAAGCCGTCGTCGAATACGTACGGAGTTTGTGAGCAACATGTCGCTGTTGGCAATTGGATGGGAGCCAGAACTTCGCGGTTTGCTCACCGTCATCATGGGTGTCGTCGTGCTGATGGGCAGCATCTACATGATCTTGGCGACCAACATCGGGTCGCGCCTGTCGTTCTTGGTGACGCTCACCGGTCTGATGGGCTGGATGATGCTGATGGGCCTGACCTGGTGGATTTACGGCATCGGTCTCAAGGGGCCTGAGCCGTCATGGGCCGCGATTCCCGGTCGGACCATCATTCAGGACGTGCCAGCACTGCGCTCAGCAGGTGCCCTCGAGTCGTTGCCGAATGGCTACGAAGACGCTGATCCGGGCGAACTGCACGAGCTCGTGGCCGAAGAGTTCCTCTCCGAGGGATATATCCGGATCGACCAGGACAACCCGGCCTACGGCCAGGCACAGGCCGCGGCGAGCGAGTTCATCGAAGAAGATGGCGCGCTCACCGCCGGGCAGTACGAAGTCACCGATGTGTTCGATGTTGGCGGCGAGCGCTATCCGCTCATTGCGAACAACGAATCGCTCGACTTCGTGGCGTTCTTCCACACGCCGCACTACACCGTGGTCGAAGTCTCCCCGTTGGTGCCGGTGCGGACCGAGCCCGGTCGAGCGCCCGCTACGGCCGAGATCGACGACGAGGCGCAGAAGCAGTACGTGTACATGGTTCGCGATCTCGGTGCCAAACGTCAACCGGCTGTGGTCCTCACCATCGGCGGCGGCGCGATCTTCCTCGCACTGTGCTACCTCCTGCATCGCCGTGAGCGAATCTTGAAGCACAACCTCTCCTCCGCAGTCGCGACGGCCTGACCCATGGGGCAGTACCTACCCGTCGTGATGCTGATGATCCTGGCGATCATCTTTGGGGGGCTGAGCTTCACGGCATCGCGTCTCCTTGCACCGCGTCGGCCCTCGACGGCCAAAGAGGCGCCGTACGAGTGCGGCATTGTGCCGACACGTGAGCCCCCAGAGCGCTTCCCGGTCAGCTTCTACATCGTTGCGATGTTGTTCATCATGTTCGACATCGAAATCATCTTCGTGTACCCGTATGCGGTCAACCGTGACGGTCTCGGGTACTACGGCTTCTGGGCGATCCTCGCGTTCTCGGTGATCTTCTTCCTCACCTTCGTGTACGAAGTGGCCCGGGGCGGCCTCGACTGGGGCCCAATCCAGAAGTACCGCAGTCTCGAGGCTGACGCCGCCATGGTGTCGCCCGAACGCACGGCCGCTTCGACGATCCGTCGGGTCGGTGCCGAGGGACGACTTCCCGATGGCGACAGCTCCGGCATCGAAGCCGCGTAACCTCCCCATAGCAGACCCAGGGACTCACCAGACCCTGACATCCAGCCGCACTTCGTAAGGGAATCACAACATGGGCATCGTCAACGATGTGCTCGACGATGGACTCGGCGGGCTCACACACAACGTCATCACCGGCAAGGTCGAAGACCTGGTCAATTGGTCGCGCTCACGCTCGTCGTGGCCGGCCTCTTTCGGGCTGGCTTGCTGCGCAATCGAGATGATGGCCACGGGAGCCGCGCACTACGACATTTCGCGCTTTGGCATGGAAGTGTTCCGCGCGTCGCCGCGTCAGGCCGACATTATGATCGTCGCCGGACGCGTGAGCCAGAAGATGGCACCGGTGCTCCGTCAGGTGTACGACCAGATGATGGAGCCCAAGTGGGTCATCTCGATGGGCGTCTGCGCGAGCTCGGGTGGCATGTTCAACAATTACGCCATCGTGCAAGGCGTCGACCAGATCGTTCCGGTCGATGTCTATGCCCCGGGTTGCCCGCCGACGCCAGAAACGCTGATCCACGCGATCGAGACACTGCATGGGCTGATCGAGACCAACGAGATCATGAAGCGCCGTGCCGAGACCGGTGCCGGCGCCAACGTGCACGTGGAACACATCGAAGGTGGCACCACGCCCGTCCTGCTCGGAGTCAAGGGATGAGCGACGATCAGACCGCCGCCGAGACTCCTGACGCGGCGGAGGATGCAACGCCCATGATCCACGGCTGCCCGGTCAGTGACTCCCTCGGCCAAGAAGTCATCCACGCGTCCGTCGAGCAGTATCTCGACGTCGTCAAGGCGCTCGACGACGAGGGCTACACGATGTGCGTCGATCTCTGTGGCGTCGACTACCTCGACTTCATGGGGCGATCGCTGCCCGACGGCATCGGCGCGGAGCGCTTCGAAGTGGTCGTCAACCTGCTTGACCTCAGCAATCGTCGACGCACTCGCATCCGCGTGCAGGTGCCCGAGGCTGCGCCGGTCGTGGCTTCGTTGTTCGATCTGTACCCCGGCACTGAAGCCATGGAACGCGAGTGCTTCGACATGTTCGGCATCGAGTTTGCCGATCATCCGGACCTCACGCGCATCCTCATGCCCGAGGACTGGGACGGGCACCCGCTGCGCAAGGACTATGAAGTGGGCCGCATCCCGGTTCAGTTCAAGGGAGCGAACGCCTGATGAGCATCACCGACGACGCTGAGACAGCCACGAACTCCGACGAGCTCACGCCAACGACGTTGACCGGAGCCGAAGTTGCCGCCGCCGGTATCGACCTCGCCGTCGAGACACCAGACCCCGGCACGAACTATCACCTGTTCGTTGCCGGCACCGACGAAGGGGCGCAAACCCTCAAGCCCCGCAGCCAAACCACTGCGCGTGAGCTCATGCGCGAGGTCGGTTCCGTCCTGCGCATGAGCGAGGCCGAAGCCGCCAACCTCGGCGAGCTTCCCGAGGACCCCGAAGAAGATCAGACGATGATCATCAACATGGGTCCCCAGCACCCATCGACGCACGGCGTGCTCCGGTTGATGCTCGAATTACAGGGCGAGACCGTTCTGCGATGCAAGCCGATCATCGGCTACCTCCACACCGGCATGGAGAAGACCGGCGAGCAGCTCACCTACATGCAGGGCGGGACGAACGTCACGCGCATGGACTACTTGAGCCCGCTCAACAACGAGCTTGTGTTCTCGATGGCGACCGAAAAATTGCTCGGAATCGACGGCGACATTCCCGAGCGAGCCGTGTGGATTCGCATGCTGCTGTCTGAGCTCAACCGCATGTCGAGCCATCTGCTGTTCATGGCGACCAACGGGATGGACCTCGGCGCCGTATCGATGATGATTTACGGCTGGCGTGAGCGCGAAGAGGTGTTGCGGTTCTTCCAAGAGGTCACTGGCCTCCGCATGAATCACAACTACATCCGTCCGGGTGGCCTCGCAGCCGATCTTCCGGCCGGTTGGCGTGATGGCGTCCTGCGAATTCTCGATCTCCTGCCGCCTCGTCTCGATGAGTACGACACGTTGATGACCGGTCAGCCGATCTGGCGGGAACGTCTGCAAGGCGTCGGTGTCATCACGCCGAGCGAAGCGCTTGCACTCGGGGCAACCGGGCCCATCTTGCGTTCCACCGGTGTCGAGTGGGACCTCCGCCGCGATCAGCCGTACATGCACTACGACGAACTCGACTTCGACGTCGTCGTCGGCTCGTACGGCGATGCATTCGACCGGTACGCAATCCGGCTCGCCGAGATCCGTGAGTCGATGGAACTGGTCCGCCAGATTGTCGAGCGCATCCCGGAGGGCGACTACCGGATTCAGAACAAGAAGGTGACCCCGCCGCCGCGGGCTCGGATCGACGAGTCGATGGAAGCGCTCATTCACCACTTCAAGATCTTCACCGAGGGCTTCAAAGTGCCCGAGGGCGAGGTGTACGTCGCGCTCGAGAGCCCGCGCGGTGAGCTGGGCTGCTACATCGCGTCCGACGGTGGACCAAACCCGTATCGCATTCACATGCGCGATTCGTCGTTCGTCAACATCCAGTGCCTGCCGCACATGATGCGCGGCGGACTGGTCGCCGATGCGGTGGCCATCATCTCCTCGGTTGATCCGGTGCTCGGCGGCGTCGACCGATGAAGCACGTCATGTTTGCCGCGCGGATGGTCCTGAAAGTCGGCGTCGACCGATGACACCCCGTTCCGTTGCTCGGGGCACGGCCGCGCTCGTCGCGCTGGTCGTGTTCGGTGCTGCCTGCTCGGCTGGCGATGATGTCGCTGGGGTCAGCGTTCTCACCGACACCGCCGACACTGGATCTGCCAACTCCGCCGTCGTGGAGACCGCTGTGCCAGCGCCGACCGACATCGAATCAGCCGACACCGAATCAGCCGACACCGAATCAGCCGACATCGAACCAGCCGCCACCGACGGGTTCGTGTTCACCGCGCCGACTGATGACTACGTCATCACATTCCCTGGCGAGCCATTGCCGACGCCGCTCGCCGTTCCACTGCCCACAGGCCAGGTCGCCGCCGAGGCGTTCATTTATGAAGATGGCGTCGATGCGGCATACTTCACCTCGGTGTTCGACTATCCCGAAGGTTCGATCGACAGTGATCCCGAAGTTGCGCTCCTCACGGCACGCGACGGTGCTGTCGCGAACGTCGGTGGGACCCTTGTTGACTCCCAGTTTGTGGAGAGCAATGGAGTGCCTGGCGTCGCATTCGCCTTCGAGGTCGTCGACGGTGCAGATTCCGGCGACGGCAACGCCCTCGTTTTCGTCGATGGACTTCGCCTGTACCAATCGTTCGCCCTCGGATTCTCGGGGCAGACCGAGCAATTCCAGGCGTTCCTCGACACGTTTATGTTCACCGCCGACCAAGCAGGAGACAGCTGATGAGCCGTCTGTCCGATCACAACGTGGTGCTGGCCAAGGAGATCATCAGCCGCTACCCGAAGCAGAAGTCGGCGCTGATCCCGCTCGTGCACCTCAGCCAAGAGCAGAACGGCTACGTCACCGACGACGCAATGCGGCACATCGCTGAACTCGTCAACGTCACGCCAGCCGAAGTGCTCGGCACGGCATCGTTCTACGAGATGTTCAAGTTCGAACCCGTCGGCAAGTACGTCGTCAACGTGTGCACGACGCTGTCGTGTGCGCTGCTCGGCGCCGGAGAGTTGCTCCACCACGCCGAAGAGAAGCTCGGAGTGAAGGCAGGTGGCACCACCGCCGACGGCCTCATCACGCTCGAACCGGCTGAGTGTCAGGCCGCCTGCACCGAGGCACCTTGCCTCCAGGTCAACTATCGCCACAAGTACCGAGTCACGCACGCCGACTTCGATGAGATGATCGACGATTTGCGCGCGGGCAAGCTCGATGGCGAGGTGCCACCCCACGGCACGCTCGGCACGCAGCGCCAGCACATCCCCGACGACAAGGGCGTTGGCGCCGTTCACCCGGACGACGTCACGGGCGGTCCCGCCTGGATTCCGGCCCCTGTTCCGGAAGAGAGCAACTGACGATGAGCACCACCAATTCTCCCGGCGCTGTCACGCACGACTACATCCCCGGGTTCTACATCGGCGACCGACCCAAGGTGGTCACGTCGCGATTCGAGTACGAAGACAGCCACACCCTTGAACGCTTCCTGGCGACTGATGGCTACAACGGCCTGAAGAAGTGCCTCGCGATGAGCCCGCAGGAGATGCACGACGAAGTCCGCAACTCGACGGTGCTCGGCCGCGGCGGTGCGGGGTTCCCGGCTGGCGTCAAATGGGGCTTCACTCCGCAGGGCGTGTGGCCGCGCTACCTCGTGGTCAACGGCGACGAGTCCGAGCCCGGCACCTATAAGGACCGTCTCCTCATGGAGCGCGATCCGCATCAGTTGATCGAAGGCTGCCTCATTGCCTGCTACGCCGCTGGTCTGTCGCAGTGTTTCTTGTACGTGCGCGGCGAGATGGCGCTGGCCCAGGAGCGGATCGCCGTTGCGCTGAACGACGCATATGCAGCGGGGTATATCGGCAAGAACATCCTCGGCACTGACTTCAGCGTCGACATTGTCTTGCATTGGGGAGCGGGTGCATATGTCGTCGGCGAAGAGACCGCATTGATCGAGTCGCTCGAAGGCGAGCGCGGCATGCCGCGGCTCAAGCCGCCGTTCTTCCCGGCAGCGGTCGGTCTGTACGGCAAGCCGACGATCGTCAACAACGTCGAAACGCTTGCGAACCTGCCGTTCGTCGCACTCAACGGTTCGGCTGCGTATACCGCGATCGGCACACCAACCTCACCCGGCACGCGCATGGTCGCGGTATCGGGCCATGTGAAGCGGCCAGGCGTCTATGAGATCATCAATGGCTCAACGACATTCCGCGACATCATTTACGGCGACGAGTTCAGCCAGGGGATCCGTGACGACAACGACCTGAAGGCATTCGTGCCCGGCGGCGGTTCCGCACCCTGGTTCGTCGAAGATCAACTCGATATCCCGTTCGAAGGCAAGGAAGCTGGCGCGGCCGGCTCGATGCTCGGCTCAGGGGCCATCATGGTGATGGACTCCACGACCGACATCCCTCACGCCGCCTACACGCTGACCAAGTTCTACGCCCACGAGTCGTGCGGCAAGTGCACGCCGTGTCGCGAAGGTGGCACGTGGCTGATGCGCATGCTTGAGCGCGTCATCGCCGGCTACGGCACCGACGCCGACCTCGACCAGATGCGCGAAGTTGGCCAGACGATCTGCCCGGGTGACATGCCACATGCATCGAGCAAACGGCTCGACCTCGAAGCGGTCCCATTCCCTTACAAGATGACCACGATCTGTTTCGTCGGACCGTCTGCGTGGGCGCCGCTGCACTCGGCACTGACGTTGTTCCCCGAAGAGTTCGAGGCCATCGTGACCAAGGTGCCGAAGCGAGTCTCGATTCCCGTCACCGCACTCTCAGGAGCTGACGCATGACCGATGTCCCTGCCGAGGTGACGGATGATGAAGCAATCGAAGCGGTGCCCGAGCCCGAGCCGGATCCCAACGCCGTCGCCGTCACCCTGAACGGCCGCGAGATCATTGCTCACAAGGGCGACTTGGTCATTGCGGTCGCCGAGAGCAACGGGGCCACGGTTCCGCACTTCTGCTACCACCCCCGGATGAGCTCGGTTGGCATGTGTCGACAATGTCTCGTCGAGGTCGACACCGGGCGCGGCATGCAGCTGCAGCCATCGTGCATGATCACCGTGTCGCCCGACATGAAGATCGAGACCGAATCGCCCACAGCGAAGCGGGCCCAAGAAGGCATGATCGAGCTGCTGCTCGCCAACCATCCGCTCGACTGCCCGGTCTGCGACAAGGGCGGCGAGTGCCCGCTGCAAGACCAAGCGTTCTCGCACGGCCCCGGCGAAAGCCGGTTTGTCGAAGAGAAGCGCCACTACGAAAAGCCGATCCCAATCAGTGACCTGGTGTTGCTTGACCGCGAGCGCTGCATTCTTTGCGATCGTTGCACCCGCTTCGCCGACGAAGTTGCCGGTGACAAGCTCATTCACTTCACCCAGCGCGGCAACAACACGCAGGTGATGACCTTCCCAGACGAGCCGTTTGCGTCGTATTTCTCGGGCAACACTGTGCAGATCTGCCCGGTGGGCGCGCTCACAGCCGAGCCGTACCGCTTCAAGGCGCGGCCATGGGACCTCGAACAGCAGGAGTCCACCTGCACGACGTGCTCGGTCGGCTGTCGTACGGTGGTCCAGTCGAGTCGTGACGAGTTGCTCCGCTACCAGGGCGTCGATTCCGATCCGGTCAACCACGGCTGGTTGTGCGACCGCGGTCGCTTCAATTTCGAAGCCACCAACTCTGATCACCGGATCACCAATCCCATGATCCGCACCGATGCAGGACTCGTCGAGACGCAGTGGAACGGCGCGATGACATCGGCGGCCGCGCTGATCAACGAAGCCCTCAGCACCGGCGGACCGGAAAGCATCGCGATTCTCGGTGGAGCGCGTGGCTCGAATGAGGACGCCTTCGCATGGGGCCAGCTCGCTGATGCGATCGACACGCCATACCGCGACGCACAGCTCGGCGACGGCCTGCCGATCGAGGTCCTCGGCCAGAAGCGAGCGACGATCGACGAGGCGGCCAACGCTGCGACCATCGTGCTGATCGGCCCCGATCTGAAAGAAGAGCTGCCGGTCCTCTATCTCCGCCTGCGCGACGCAGCAGAGAAGGGCCGGAGCAAGATTGTCGAATTCTCTGCCGTCGACACTGGCATGTCGCGGTATGCCTGGAAGAGCATCCGCCACGAGCCGGGCACTCAGCACGACGCCGTGCGGACGGCGATCGCCGATGCCGTCATCGCCGCGCAGCTCGCCAGCGGCCCGGTGGTCGTTGTCGTGGGTCGTCCGAACCTCGCCGAGTCCAGCGATGCGACCATCGCAGCGCTCCAGAATGTGCTCAATGCGGTCCCTGCCGCGAAGGTGCTCCCGGCCCTGCGGCGCGGCAACGTTGTCGGCGCACTGTCGCTCGGCATGGCACCGACCAGCTCCGATGGTGATGCCATTGCGGCTCTCAATGCCGCAGCCGATGGCAAAATCGGGTTGTTGATTCTGGTGGGCAGTGACCCGCTCAACGACTGTCCCGACACCGAACTCGCGCGTCGTGCGCTCGCCGGGGCACGTCGGATCATCTCCGTTGACACGCACCCATCAGAGTCCACCCAACTCGCTGATGTCGTTCTCGCCGCGGCCGCCTACGGCGAGAAATCGGGCACGACGACAAACCTTGAAGGCCGGGTGACGACGCTGGCCCAGCAGGTCACTGCCAGCGGAACGGCACGTCCCGACTGGATGATCGCCGTCGAACTGGCCACGTCGATCGGCGACCGGTCGTTCGGTGCAGACCACCCGCTCGGCAACGTTGCCACGGTCGATGATGTCACCGATGCGATTGCGGCAACAGCACCGTTGTTCCCCGGGGTCACCCGCGCAGCTCTTGCGGCATCGATCGATGGCGTGATGTCGATCCAGCCCGCGGCTGCACTTCCTGGCATCAAGGTTGAAGTCGCTGGTCGGAACAGCTACGACTACCGGCTGGTCGTCAGCCGGAAGCTGTATGACCGGGCGGTCAGTACGGCAATGTCTCCGTCGATTGCACAGCTTGCACCGGGTGCCGCTGCACACGTGCATCCGCTTGACCTCGACGGCATCGGCGTCGATGCCGGTACCGACGTGAAGCTCATCAGCGCCAAGGCCACCGCTGTGCTGCCGGTCGTTGCCAACCACAACGTCCCGCGCGGCGTCGTGTGGGCACCGTTCAATCAGTCCGGAACTGGCAGTATCGAAGACATCATCGATGCCGCCGCTGCCACCACCGACGTCCGAATCGAACGAATCTGATGCTGTCTTCTCAACTTCTTGCTGCGCTGCCGACCGATGCGGTGCTGACCGGTCTCGTCGCGATCGACCCGATCACCGAAGGCAAGCTGACGTGGACGCCGATCTTCATCATCCTGGCCAAGGTCCTCATCGTCTTCGTGCTCGGCCTCGTTGGCACGATGCTGATGGTGTGGTTCGAACGCAAAGTCGTGTCGGGCATGCAGAACCGAGTCGGCCCGAACAAGGCCGGCCCGTTCGGGTTGCTGCAGACCCTCGCCGACGGCATCAAGCTGTTCTTCAAGGAAGACCTGCTGCCAAATCGGGCCGACCGCATCGTGTTCCGCCTCGCTCCCTTCTTGGCGTTCGTCCCTGCGTTTCTCGTCTGGGCGGTCATCCCGCTCGGCGGAGACTTCTCCGACGGCAAAGACGGATCGATCACGATCTTCGGGCAAGTCACCCGCGTCCAGCTCGCTGACCCTCCGGTCGGCATCCTTCTCGTCCTGGCTTTGAGTGGGATCGCGGTCTACGGGATCATGCTCGCTGGTTGGGCATCAGGCTCGAAGTACCCGCTCCTCGGCGCGGTCCGGGCGACGGCGCAAATGATTTCGTACGAAGCAGCTCTCGGTCTCAGCCTGGCGGCGGTATTGCTGTCGTCGCGCACACTGAGCACCAACGGCATCGTGCAAACCCAGGATCGCTTTGTCGACTGGAACATCATCACGACCGGCCTGCTCCCGTTCTTCGTGTTCGTCGTGGCCACCACAGCGGAGCTGAACCGGCCGCCGTTCGATCTTGTCGAAGCCGAACAGGAACTGGTCGGCGGCTTCAACACCGAGTACTCCTCGATTCGCTTCGCGCTCTTCTTCCTCGCCGAGTTCATGAACGTCATCACCATGTCGGGCGTCATGGTGACGCTCTTCCTCGGTGGCCCGCAGGGGCTTTTCGACATCCCGGTGATCCCGGGCTACATCGAAGGCTCGATCTGGTTCGTTGCCAAGCTGCTGCTCTTCCTCTACATGTTCGTCTGGTTCCGAGCGACCTTGCCTCGCCTGCGCTATGACCAGCTGATGGACTTCGGCTGGAAGATCCTCATTCCGGTATCGCTCGGTTGGTTCCTGCTGCTCGCTGCACTCCGTCAATTCGCCAACGGCGACAACGTGGCCAGCCTGCGGGTGGTCGGCATCGCCGGCATCATCGGGGCTGTCGCGATCGGTCTGTTCGCTGCGGCCCTCAACGTGAGCCGCAAGAACCGTGAGGCATCAAGCTCGCTGAGCCCGGTGCCGTCACCATCCGCTTCGAGCAAGGGAGCTGCCAACTGATGGGTTACTTCGAAGGTTTCCTCATTCCGCTCCGCCAGCATCGCCTCTTCGGCGGCAAGCAAGTGACCACGCAGTACTCCGGTGGTCGGCGCGCCAAGAAGAAGGGCGACATGGCGTCCGACTCGCAGGGCGACGAAAAGATCCCCAAGCCCGAGCGGTTGCATGGTCGTCACGTCCTCAACCGCTACGAGGACGGCATGGAGAAGTGCATCGGCTGCGAGCTGTGCGCCGGTGTCTGCCCGGCCAAGTGCATCCACGTGCGCGGTGCCGACAACGACCCCGAGAACCCCACGTCGCCGGGCGAGCGCTTCGGTTGGATCTACGAGATCAACTACCTGCGCTGTATTCACTGCGACCTGTGTGTCGAGGCGTGCCCGACCGAGGCCATCACCGAGTCGAAGATGTTCGAGTTCTCGTTCACGAGCCGCCAGGACGCGATCTACACCAAGTCTGAGCTCGTCGTCGACGACGCGGGCAAAGCCAAACGGCTCCCCTGGGAGGATTGGCGCGACGGCGAGGACGACCAAACCTCGGGCTGGATGCGCGCCACGTCTCCATCTGGCGACGCAACCTTTGAAGGGGAGGTGGGCTGGAGCAACGAACTCGGTTACGGTCTGCGTGCTCCCGAACCCAAGCAGGCCGAGCGAGATGCCCATGATCCCGATCGGGACAATGGGGACCGTCCCGTGAAGGTCGTCAAACGGTGAAGCGCGACTGCTGATGGATACCACGTTTCTCGAATATCTCGTCTTCTTCGCGGCGGCTGCAATGGTGCTGGGCGGCGCCATTGGTGTCATCACGCTGAAGAACCCCGTGCACGCCGCACTTGGCTTGGTCATGACACTGTTCGGCATTGCCGTGCAGTTCGTTGCGCAGGAAGCTCACTTCCTCGCTGCGGTGCAGGTCATTGTCTACGCCGGTGCGATCGTGGTGCTGTTCTTGTTCGTCATCATGTTGCTTGGTGTCGACAATGCCATGGACCTGTCGATTGAGCCGATCAAGGTCCAGCGTCCACTCGCTGCGATCATGGGCCTCGGGCTTGCGTCGCTGATCACCGCAGCGGTCATCAAGGCCGACAGCAGCACCGTGCTGCCCGGAGCGGTTGGCGATGGCATCGACGTCGCCACCGAGACCGGTGACCACGACAGCAACATCAAGCAGCTCGCCGAGAACTTGTACGGCGACCATGTGTTTGCCTTCCAGCTCACCTCCGTCCTGCTCGTGGTGGCAGTGGCCGGAACGGTCGTCCTCACCCGCAAGTGGCCGAAGGCCGATGCTGAAGACACCGATGCGTCGTCATCGACCACGTCGGGAGCAGCCAAATGATCGCTGCAATCGAACCGTCCTGGTATCTGATCCTCGCTGCCCTGCTGTTCAGCATCGGGGCGTCCGGGTTACTGATTCGTCGCAATCCGCTGATCATGTTCATGTGCATCGAACTGATGCTCAACGCGGCCAACCTCACCTTCGTGGCGCTCGCCACCAAGTTGGGCGACATCAACGGCCAGACCGCCGTGTTCTTCGTGATGGTCGTGGCCGCTGCCGAAGTGGTGGTTGGCCTCGGCATCATCGTGTCGATCCTGCGCCGCAAGCCGGGCGCCACCGCTGACGACCTCGCGGAACTGAAGGGCTGATCATGATCGATCTCGTTTGGTTGGTTCCCCTCTTCCCGCTGGTCGGCTTTCTGACGATCCTCGTCGGCGGCCGCAAGTTGGGCGAACCCAAGGCCGGCTATCTCGCGACCGCCATGGTCTTGCTGTCGTTCGCGACGGCCGTGGCCATTTACTTCGACCTGCTGTCACGCGACTCTGAGTCCCGTTCCGAAGTTGTCAACATCTTCTCGTGGGTGCCGGTTGGTGACTTGCAGATCGACATGGCGTTCCTCGTCGATCCGCTGAGTTCGACGATGCTCCTGTTCGTCACCGGCATCGGCGCGTTGATCCACCTGTATTCGGTCGGCTACATGCACGGCGACCCGAAGTTCTCAAAGTTCTTCCTCTATCTCAACCTCTTCGTCCTCTCGATGACGCTGCTGGTCTTGGGCTCGAACCTGCTCGTGACGTTCCTCGGCTGGGAAGGCGTGGGCACGTGCTCGTACTTCCTGATCTCCTTCTGGCAGACCAAGGATGCCAACGCCACAGCCGGCAAGAAAGCCTTCGTCACCAACCGTGTCGGTGACTTCGGCGTGATGCTGGCGATGTTCCTCGCGTTCGGTGCGGTCGGCTCGGTCGACTATGCGGTGATCAACGACAGTGCACTTGCCGGCACGATGACCCAGGCAACCGCCACGGGCATCGCCGCACTGCTGTTTGTGGGTGCCGTTGGCAAGTCCGCTCAGCTGCCGCTGTACATCTGGCTGCCTGACGCCATGGCCGGTCCGACACCGGTGTCGGCGCTCATCCATGCGGCCACGATGGTCACCGCCGGCGTCTTCCTCATGGTCCGGATCAATCCGGTCCTCGGTGCTGCCGCCGACTGGGTGCCGATGCTCATTGCCTGGACCGGCGCGATCACCGCGCTGTTCGCTGCGACCATTGCGTTGACGCAGAACGACATCAAGAAGGTGTTGGCCTACTCGACGGTTTCACAGCTCGGGTACATGTTCTTGGCTGTCGGCACCGGCGCGTACGTCGCCGCGATCTTCCACATGGTCACTCACGCTTTCTTCAAGGCGCTGCTCTTCCTCGGGTCTGGTTCGGTCATCCACGGGATGAACGACGAACAAGACATGCGCAAGATGGGCAAGCTCTTCAAGTTCATGCCGATCACGGCGAGCACGTTCATCATTGGCTGGCTTGCCATCGCCGGTGTGCCGCCGTTTGCCGGCTTCTGGTCGAAAGACGAGATCCTGTTGTTCGCCCTGGCCGAGAGCCCGGCGCTCTACATCGTCGGCATCGTCACCGCAATCCTCACCGCGTTCTACATGACCCGCCAGGTCGTCATGACCTTCTTCGGCGAGCAGAAGTGGGGCTCCCACGCGAATGCTGAAGAAGCCGCTCACCTCGAGGTGGACGACGCCGAGGCCGGTGCGGCGCCCGAGCCGGTCACGCACGGCGCGCACGGCGAGTTCAAACCGCACGAGTCACCGCCCACAATGCTGCTGCCGCTGGTTGTGCTCGCTGGGCTGTCGATGGTCGGCGGCATCATTCAGCTGCCGTCACTCGGCTTCATTCCGAAGAGCATGCAGCACAAGCTGCTCGACTGGCTGCACCCGCTGGTCGAGTTCGGCGAGGGCCCTGAAGAGCGTGGCATCGGCGAAGCGGTCATCAAGGACACCTGGGCCTACGACAACAAGGTCCTCCTGATTGGCATCGCAGTCGCGTGTGCCGTCATCGGCATCGTCGGCGCATATCTCGTGTATGAGAAAAAGCGCATGAAACCAATCGAGCCTGAGCTGTTCGCGAACGGCTGGAACTATGACCGAGCCATTTCGTGGTTCATGGGCAACCCTGGCCGAAAGGGCTTCCAAGGTGTTGCCGATTTCGACAGCAAGGTCGTCGACGGTGCAGTGAATGGCGTTGCCACCCTGGTGCGTGAGACGTCGAGTCAGGTCCGAAAGGGCCAGACCGGATACCTGCGTCAGTACGCCGGAGTGATCGGCATCGGTGTCGTCTTGCTCCTCGGGTGGTTTGTCGTGATTCGAGGAATTCTGTGATGGGCGCGCTGACCGAAATGATGACGGCCGGGCTGGTTGCCGCCGAGGACTCCCACGGTGGCGCGATCGCGTTCCCGATTCTCACGATGTTGATCCTCGTGCCGATCGTTGGCGCAGTCGCCGTGGCGATCAGTTCGAAGCGTCGACCTGAGATTGCCAAGCTCATCGCGTTGATGACCTCGGTTGGTGTGGGCGCCATGAGCATCTGGCTCGTCTCGTCGTTCGAGATGGGCGAGGCCGGATTCCAGTTCAGCTCGCAGCACACGTGGATCGAGCAGTGGGGCATTTCGTATCACGTCGGTGTTGACGGCATTTCGCTGTTCCTCGTCGTGCTGACCGGAGTGCTCTTCCCGCTCGCGATCGTCGGCACAGACCCGCATCACGACGAGAAGCCGTACCTGGCGTGGCTGTTGATGCTCGAAGCCGGTGTGATGGGTTCGTTCCTCTCACTTGATCTCTTCTTGTTCTTCATCTTCTTCGAGATCGTGCTCGTGCCGATGTACTTCCTCATCGGCGGTTGGGGCTACGAGAACCGTGTCTACGCCGCGACGAAGTTCTTCCTCTACACAATGTTTGGTTCGGCGTTCATGCTCGTCGGGCTCATCGCCACCGCGATGCTCGCCCGCGAGGACCTGGGCCGGCTCACCTTCGACCTCGTCGAGATCGCCGAGGGCGCAGACTTCGCGGCCAACACTGGGCGTTGGTTGTTCTTCGCCTTTGCCATCGCGTTTGCTGTCAAGGTGCCGATCTTCCCGCTGCACACCTGGCTCCCCGACGCCCATACGCAGGCGCCCACCGCTGGTTCGGTCGTCCTCGCCGGCGTCATGTTGAAGCTCGGTACGTACGGGTTCCTCCGCTTCGGCCTCTACCTGTTCCCCGAGGCTGCGGTGTGGAGTCGTTCGCTCTGGCTGACCCTTGCGGTGATCGGCATCATCTACGGCGCAATTGCGGCGACGATGCAGAAGGATCTCAAGCGACTCGTCGCCTATTCCTCGGTGGCCCACCTCGGGTTCATCATCCTCGGTACGTTTGCCTTCACTTCCCAGGCGATCTCCGGTTCTGTCCTCCAGATGGTCAACCATGGTGTGTCGACCGGCGCGCTGTTCCTCCTCGTCGGCATGATCTACGAGCGTCGCAAGACCCGCCAGATTTCCGAACTTGGCGGCATCCAGAAGGTGGCACCGATCTTTGCTGCCGGCTTCATGATCGTGATGCTGTCGTCGATCGGTGTGCCAGGACTCAACGGATTCATCGGCGAATACCTGATTTTGCTCGGCTCATTCCAGACCGCACGGTGGTGGACCGTCGTGGCAACTGCCGGCGTGATCCTCGCTGCGCTCTACCTGCTCTGGGCCTACCAGCGTGTCTTCCACGGCGAGCCGGACGAGGACAACGCGAAGTTCCCTGAACTGCGTGTCAAGGAAGGCTTGGTGCTGCTGCCGTTCATCGCAGCGATCGTGTTCACCGGTGTGTACCCGAAGCCGCTGCTCGATCGCATCGAACCGAGCGTCGACGCACTGGTCGAACACGTGGTGGAGAACAGCGACTTCGAAAATCCTGAGTACGGCACCCAATGCGGCACCTTCGAGGTGGAGCACGAGGGCGAGGCAGCCGAGAGCCACAGCGATGAGCCAGCCGAACATGACACTGCAGATACGAGCTGCGACACAGCCAGCAATGGCGCGGATCACGACGACGCAGATGAGGGCGATGCAGACCACGGTGACGGCAGTGACGACGACAGTGACGACGACAGTGACGGCGAAGACGGTCACGACGAGGGAGAGGAGACCGGCGAATGATCGCTGAGCTCGTGTCCCAGATCTCGACGCATGAGGCCCCGGCCCAGGCGCTGCTGGCTCAGACCTTCGTCGGTCCCGAAGTCAACTGGTTTGCATTGTCGCCCATGCTGACGCTGCTTGCCGGCGCACTGGGCATGATGCTCGTCGGTGCGCTGACACCGGCGTGGCCGAAGGGGCTGTACGCGCTGGTCGCTGCGGTCACGGCCGGCACCGCAGGCGCACTGGCAATGGTCCAGTGGGACGACATCACCGACAACGGCCCGACCACACTCGTGGGTGGTGCCATCGCGTTCGACACGCTCGCGATGTTCCTCACGATCACGATCTGCATCGGTGTGCTGCTCGTGTCGATGCTGACGGATTCGTTCCTGCGGGGCACGCCCAACGAGGGCCCCGAGATCTACGCCCTCTATTTGGTGGCCGCGATCGGCGGCATCGTCATGGCGTCGGCCAATGACTTGATCGTGCTGTTCCTCGGCCTCGAAACACTGTCGCTGGCGCTCTACGTGCTCGCTGCATCGAACCGTCGCTCGCTGGCATCGGCAGAGTCAGGCATCAAGTACTTCGTGCTCGGAGGTTTTGCGTCAGCATTCTTCCTCTATGGCATCGCGCTGCTCTACGGGGCGGCCGGGACGACCAACATCACCGAGATGGTCGCGACGTTCCAATCGGGCGTCGACCTCGACAATCCAAACGCGTTGGCCCTTGCTGGTCTCGCACTGCTCATCGTGGGTCTTGGTTTTAAGGTCGCCGCAGCGCCGTTCCATGTGTGGACACCCGACGTGTATCAAGGTGCGCCGTCGCCCGTCACCGCACTCATGGCATCGGTCGGCAAGGCAGCCGCATTCGCCGCGATGCTCCGCGTTCTGGTCACGGCGTTGCCGTTCTTCCGTGATGACTGGCGCCCGGTCATCTGGGTGCTTGCCGTCTTGTCGCTGCTGGTTGGTTCGTTCCTCGCAGTCGTGCAGACCGACGTCAAGCGGATGCTCGCGTACTCGTCAGTCACGCATGCCGGCTTCCTCCTCGTGGGTGTCGAAGCAGCCGGCCACACCGCCGGCGAGTTGGACCCTGGCGACGGAATGCCATCAGTCGCGCTGTACCTGATGCTGTACTCGGTGCTGGTCATCGGAATGATCGGTGTCGTCACTGTCGTCAGCCGGGCCGCGGGCAACCGCGATGGAGACTCCTCACTCGATTCGTTCAAAGGGTTGGCGAAGCGTCGACCGGCACTGGCGCTGGGCTTCACCGTGCTGCTGCTCGCTGGAGCTGGCGTGCCCGTCACTTCTGGCTTCATCGCAAAATTCGGTGTCATCCAGGCTGCCGTCGAAGTCGAGAGCTATGCCCTTGCAATCATCGCCATGGTCGCTGCCGTCGTGGCGGCGTTTATGTATCTGCGGATCATGGTCAACATGTGGCTCTCGCCCCCGGAAGACGGTGCAGTTGAGGCCGACGCTGCTGGCACTGGAATTTCGATCGATCTCTCGTCGGGGCTTGCAATCGCCGCTGCGGTTGCGTTCACCCTGTTTGTGGGTGTGTTCCCCAGCTGGCTGATCGACGCCGCCGAAACCGTCAACGTCATCGCCCGCTGATCGAGGCCGGCGAGTCAGGCCGCCCAACCTGCTGAAGCAGGCCGGCGAGTCAGGCCGCTGAACTTGCTGAATCGGGCCGCTGAACTTGCTGAATTCAGGCCGCTGAACTTGCTGAATCGGGCTGCTGAACGAGGCTGCTGAATTGGGCTGCTGAATCGGGCTCCTGAACGAGGCTGCTGAATCAGGCTGCTGAACAAGGCTGCTGAATTTGGCTGCTCAGTCCGGCTGCCGAATTCTGCAGCTCAGGCTCAAGAACTCGCGCTCGAGAACCCGGGATGTGCCGGTACCTCCCGTGAGTCCTGGGAATCTCAGGTTGACGATGTCGGCCTCGATCGGATCGCGGCCATGCGCGTCGACGCAGTTGCTTCGGTGCCTGTTTCGGTGCTTGTTTCGGTGGTTGCGTCTGCGACCAGGATCGCGACCGCCAGTGACCGGCGACGTCGATAGCTTGCAAGTGTGCCTCCCGATGCTCCGGCTGAGATTCGTTCCCCGTACGACCTGGTCCTGTTTGACCTCGATAACACGCTCTCGGACTTCGCATCGGCGCAGCGAGCGGCGCTTCCTGCGCTCCTCGCAGATCATGGCATCTCCGACGGAGGGGAGTACCTCCCCACGTTCAAGCGTCTTGCGGCTCCGCTCTGGGAACAGCTCGAAGCGGGTGAGCTCACGCTCGACACGTTGAATGACGAACGGTTCCGTCTGCTGATCGAGCACACCGATCTCGAACTCGACCCGGCTTCGTTGGCACCTCAGTACCTCGCTTGGCTTGGTCGCTCGGGGGTGCTGTGGCCGGGTGCAATGGAGCTTCTCGATCAGCTCGACGGAGCAGTCACCATGGGCTTGATCACCAACGGCTACGGCGAAGTGCAACGGCCTCGCCTTGCCCAGTTCGAGCTCGAGGACTATTTCACCTCAGTCACCGTGTCGAGCGAGATCGGCCACGCCAAGCCGAGCCAGGCGTTCTTCGATGTTGCGCTCGGGGCGCATGGCAATCCCGATCCTGCTTCGGTCCTCGTGGTCGGCGACAGTCTGAGCTCGGACATCGCCGGTGGAGCAGCAGCTGGTTGCGTGACCTGCTGGTTCAACCCGGATGGTCTTGAGCCACCAGCCGTGCCGCGCATCGACCATGTGGCGACCACCCTTGCCGACGTCGCCAGGATTGTCTTGAGTGCGTGAGTGCGTGAGTGCGTGAGTGCGTGAATGTGTGAGTGCCCCGGATGGTGTGGACCGGCTGGAGCGCAGCCGGCGCAGGGGAGACCGCCCGGCGGGAGTCCCCGTCGGTTGATCCATCAGGTGTTGGTCACCGAGCGTTGATCTCGCGCTCTGCATGCCGTGCGGTTCGCGCTGAACGAGACCTTCCGATCTGTCCGCACCGCGGATCTACGGGGGACAGGTTCGACCTTTGTTGTCGGGAAGCGTCCGGGCGGCGTCGCCGAGCGTCTGGCCGGGTGGCTTCCGGTCACGCTGGCTCCGACGTTCGTCAGGCAAGCTGTGGCGTGCGTGAGCCCTTCCCGTCGGTGCGGTCAATGGTGGTGCCCGAATGGTGCTTTTCCCCGTCGGGGCGAGTCCACGTGGCGACTCGATCCGGTGTCATCGTCAGCCCCCAGCCGCCGTCGTGGACCGCATGATGATGGCGTTCGCACAAAGGAATCAGATTGTCGAGATCTGAAGGGCCGTGGTGCTCGGTCCAGAACCGGACGTGGTGGATCCGGCAGGCGTCGAAGCCGATCGAGCAGTCGGGGTGGACACATGATCGATGCATCGCGGCCAACGCGCGGCGCTGTGACCGCGTCGCAGTTCGCCGTGTTCGCCCGACGTCCAGCGCCTCGCCATCGGCGCCGAGGACAGTCGGGAACACGTCGGCATCGCAGCAGAGCCGACGCACCGTCGAGACGGGCAATGCGATGCCGTCGATGGTCTCGCAGACACCTCGGACCGACGCCTGGTCGACGAGTCGTTCGAAGCTCACCAGCACGTTGACCTCGGGCCGTCGCTCGGGACTGCCCGACGAATTGATCGCGTTGACCACCGATTGAACGCGGAGTTCGGACCAGGCGGTGTTGGCGTTGCCGTCGGCCGCTCGGTCGGTGGCGAGTTGCGCATCGATCGCCGTCCAGATCTCGGCATCGCGCAAAGGGTCGAGTTCGAGCAACGTGTGATGCATGCCGGTGACCTTGTCGATCCAGCGTTTGACGTTTGACCGACGCCGTTGTGAGACCAATTCCTCGGCGGCGGTGTCGCCAGCAGTGGCGGCATTGATCGCCGCAGCCTCCTTGCGCATGGCACGTTCGAAGGCGTCGACGTTCGACCGCGTGGCTTGATCGAGGTAGTTGTCCGCCGAAGCTGCCAGCCGTGCGCGACCGGTGTCGTCGAGCTTGGCTGTAGCGCGAGCGATGGCGTCGAGGTGACCGGCTGACACGCTGCCTGCAGCGAGGGCGGACTCGAAGCCCGGCATCTGTGCGCACACATCGGCGCGGTCCGTGACAGCGCGGGCTTCGCGTTCGGACCGTTGGCCCGCCCGAACATGGGCCGCTTCTGCCGAGCCCGCAGCGCCTGCCGCAGCGAGTTCGCGGGCCCTTCGATTCGCGGTGATCTCGGCAGCGTCGGACCACGAGCGCACGATGCGGAGGTGGACAAGGTGTTCAGCGAGCTCATCGCGACTCATCGTCGCGACGTTCGCCGTCGAGGCGGCCCGGAAGGCATCCTCGGTGGGTGGGCTGGGCATTGCATTCTCCGATCTCGAGTGGACGAAACCGGGGGAGTCGGTACTGACAACGGTACCGATCGGGTGTCACAGAGTTCGGAGTGGATGCGGCTGGACGTCTTCGTGAAGCGCGGATATCAGCGTGGATATCGGCCTGGATGGAGGTGGGCGTGGATGTGGACGTCGTGGCGCCCATCGTCGAGGAGCTGTACGGAGTGCAAGGTTGCTTCGAGTTCGTATCCGATTGATCGGGCCACCGCGCACGATGCGGCATTGTGTGTCGAGTGTTCGAGCACGATGCGGCTCAGGCCGACCTGGTCATGGCCCCACCGAGTCAACGCTCGACCCGCCCGCATGGCGACCCGACAACGGCGCGCATCGGGCAGGACCCAGTACGCGATTTCGGCGGTGCCACCAGGAAGATCGGTATGCAAGCCGACACGGCCGAGCAGGCGGTCGTCCGCATCGACGATCGCGAAGTTCGCGGTCTGTTCGCGGAGCCACATCATGTGGCCATACCCGATCCACACGCGTGCATCGGTGACCGTGTCGATCCGTCGGGCGTGCCAGTGCCGGATGTCCGGGTCGGCGAATGCCTCGATCACTCGGTCGACATCACCGAAGTGAAATGGGCGGGCGATCAGCTCGTCGTCGACCACGATCGTGGGCTGAGGAACCGACGACATCGTTCCCGCAGGAATCGCGGGATCGACCGTTCGGAGCATCCCTGCAACCTAGTTTCACCGAGCGCCGACCTCGTTCGGATTGGTGGTCAGGTGACCCGTGCCGACGGGTAGGACTCGCTGCGGCTGACGATCATGCGGGTTCGCTGTGGCACGCTGGTCGTGTGAGCGACGCACCTGCACAGCCCGGTCTCTACGACGCAATGAGCACGCTGCGTGCGGTGCGCAAGTTGCGGCCCGATCCGATTCCCGACGACGTGCTCGAGCGTGTGCTGCAGGCCGCGTGTTGGGCGCCGACCGGCGGCAACACTCAGCCGTGGCGCGTCATCGTGGCGACCGACCCGGACGTGAAGCAGGGTCTTGCCGACATCTACGCGCCCGAGTGGGCGAAGTACGTCGGCGGGTTCATGAAGATGATGGAAGGGCTGCCGCCCGAGCAGCTCGCACCGTGGGAGCGCGTCGCCGCGGCAGGCGACTACCTGGCCGATCACTTGCACGAGGCGCCGGCCATCCTCGTGTTCTGCGCCAACCCCAAGATGATGGCGATCACCGACGCCAAGCTCGATCGCGTCAGCGTCGTCGGTGGCGGATCGATCTACCCGGCGGTGCAGAACGCCATGTTGGCCTGTGTCGCGGAAGGGCTCGGATGCACGTTGACGACGTTGCACTGTCTCCGCGAGGACGAGGTGAAGACGCTGCTCGGCATCCCGGACGGTTGGGCGACTGCGGCTTTGGTCCCGATCGGCTACCCGGTGGGCAAGGGCCACGGCCCAATCACGCGGCAACCGCCCGCCCAACTCGCCTACCGGAACACCTTCGGCACCACCTGGTCGTGACGCTGCCAGCCTGACTGCGCCAACCTGGCGGTCGCGCGACGTCGTGCACCTCAGTCGGTCAGAGGTGCAGCGCGTGCAGCCCACACGTCGGGTGTCATCGTCCAGTCGATGAGGTGGCCGGACTCGGCCGGAGCTTCGGGCACGCGCGTGCTGGTTGCAGATCGACGAAAGCCGAGCTTGGCCGGAACAGACGCGCTTGCCTCGTTTGCCTCATCGGTTTGGACGTGGACGACCTGGATGTCATCGATCCCGAACGCTGTGGTGGTCAGCGCCGCTGTCAACTCCGTGGCGTAGCCATGCCGGACGTGGTCGACGTGAATCCAGTAGCCGATGTCGAGGGTGCCCGGCCCGCTGCGCCGGTGCAGTCCAGCGCCACCGATCATCTCGCCGTCGAGAAAGACGCCGAACACGACATCGCCGCCCTCCTCCCAGTCGCGAGTCCAGCCCTCGATGAGTCGGACTCGTTCGGTGAGCGTGAGCGGCTCGAACCTGGCCCATGGCATCCAGGGCCGAAGGTGTTCGAGGCTTGCGGCCACACCAGCAGAAAGTGCCGCGGCCTCGTCATGGTGCCACCGGCGCAACGTGAGGCGAGGAGAGGTGACCCGGCCCGGGAGGGGTTCGATGCCGGGGGGAGGAGCGTCGCTCATCTCCCCAGCATTGCGTACGGCGTCGACCGCCACGGGAAATCCACCGTCAGTAGACGGGTGGCATGCGGACTGGGGAAACCTGACGGCTACTCCGCTGCACGCGCAACTGGCCAGGACGCAAGGGTCGAATAGGTCGACCCGGTGGGGTGCAGCCGGCTCTCGACCAACGCCACCTCGATGACCTTGAACGACGATGCACACAGCATGCCCACCACCTTGCGGACGATTGCGCCGCGCTTCACGCGAGCAACAGTGATGTGGCCGTTGTAGGTGGGTCGCGGCGCGAGCGTGCCCAGGCCGTCGGTGGCGTTGACGATCGCCGCGGCCAGCTCGTCGAGACCGGCGATCGGTGCAATCACCGAGTGGGTGCCGAGCATGTCGATCGCGGGGCCAACAGTCGCTGTGGCGGCGGGCAACGATGCGGATCGCAGCGCGTCGGCAACTTCGTCGGGGTTGGCGTCGCCGAGAAACCGAAGCGTCGCATGCCAACTCTCCGGAGGGACAAACCGAACGCCGCGTTGGTCCTTGCGGGGGAGGCCGCCCAACATTTCGACCACATGATCCGGTGGCCACACGGCGAGAAAGAGTCGTGCCATTGACTCCAGCTTGGCCGCTGGCACGTCATTCGCCACCAACGGTTCCTGCCACCAACGGTTCCCGCCAACGATTCGCGCCAGCGATTCGTGCCAATCATTCGCGAACGCAGTCGAGCCATGACCGACGCGCCCTTGTTCGCCCTCCCGAACAGTTACTGAGCACCGCACCGCGTCGCCCCGGACCCTTGACGGTGGCAGACTGTTGCGATGCAGTCGCGCCACTCGGACTTCAAGCGAAAGATGGTCCTCTTCGCGCTGATGGTCCTGGTTGTCGCCCTCGTGGCGTCGACTGCCTTTGCACACACGGGGCTCAGCACGTCATCGCCTGCTGACGGTGAGACGGTGTCTGGACCGCTTGACACGATTTCACTCTCGTTCACGGGTACGCCGATTGCCGAACCCGACAGCGTCGCCGTGGCCGATGATGCCGGCACCACGATTCTCCCTGTCTCTGTCGTGCAGACCGGCAACGACGTCGTTGCCACGTTCGACCCGCCGCTGGTTGCCGGTTCGTACGCTCTGGCATGGCGGGTTCGCTCGGACGACACACACTTCGTCGACGGCACGTTCGCGTTCAACGTCACGGTTGCTGTTGCGCCGACGACGACCGTGCCGGAATCTGGCACCACGCCTCCGGCGACTGCACCACCGGCGACTGCACCACCCGAGACCGTGCCGGAGACCACAGCAGTCGCCGCAACCCCATCACTGGTGACCACTGCGCCAACCGCCTCGATCGACGACGCCTCAGCGGGCGCTGTCACGGAGCTCGACTCGTCTGACTCCGCGCCAATCGCACCCGTACTTGGCGACGCCGCTGCTGCTGATGACGGCGAAAGTGTTGCCCGCATCGGACGACTGTTGATGTATCCCGCGGCTGTGGCTGCAATCGGCATGCTGGTCTTCGCCGCGTTCGCGTTCGCCGGCCGTCGGGAGGAACTCGGCACGCTCATCCGGGCTGTCCGCTGGTTGGGCATCGCCGTGCTCTTCGGCGCAGCACTCGAGCTCGTCGGATTGTCGTCGCTGCTGGGCGGATTCGGTGAGGTGGTCGGTGATGGCGCCGGACGCGCCGCACTGGCACGTCTGCTCGGCGGCGGCCTGCTCGTGATCGGCTTCGCCGCGATCACCGGCGTGTCGTCGGCTCCCCGGATCCGTTCGCTCTCGGCGGCTGTTGTCGACCAACCAGGCGCCGATGTCGCTGCTGGGCGACCGCAATCGGCTGAGGCGCGGTGGCGGCCATCCGGTCTCGACAACGTCGGTCTGACGGGTGCCGCCCTGATCGTGATCTCCTTTGCCTTCGACGGTCACACCGTGAGCCGTGGACCGCGCGTGCTGCACGCGCTGACAAGTGTCGTGCACGTGGCCGGAGCAGCAGCGTGGGCCGGTGGCCTGGTCGCCCTGGCGGTCGTGCTGTGGCGCCGACACCACGACGGCGTCAACTCGTTCGCTCTCGAGATGGTGGTGCGATTCTCGGTGCTTGCGATGGCCGCGCTCGCCCTCACCGGAGTCGCGGGCGTTGTGATGGCGTTGTTCATCGACAACGATGTGTTCGGATACGCCGGGACCGACTGGGGTCGCCTGATGATCCTCAAGCTGGCATTGGTTGCTGCAGCCGCACTGCTCGGCGCCTACAACCATTTCCGTGTCCTGCCGGAGCTGACAGCAGAACCGACCAATCAGGTGGTGATTGCCACGACGCGGCGCACGGTCACTATCGAAGCGGGACTCGTGCTTGCCGCCGCAGCTGCGACAGCGCTGCTGGTCGCCGCGTCGACGCTCTGACCGGGCTGCGCTCGAACTCGGTCGAGCGCTTCGTTCAGGCGGGTTGCATCTCCGCTGCACGCTTCTCTGCGTAGCGCTTGGCAACGCGGGCGCTGGTTGCCATCCGCTTCATCAGCTTCTCTTGAGCCGCAGCGCCTTCGCCGGACAGACCGCCGATATTTGCCGCGTCCCACTGACGCAGAACGACCGGAGCGAGGATCTGGTCGTGGTGGATCTGCAGGTCGTAGATGCCGGCCTTGGCAATCGCCTTCGCATGACGCTCGAATTCAGGGATCCCGGTGCCGGGCATGGAGAAGTGGCGGACCTGCTTCTCCATGGCGATCATCATCGTGTTCGGGTCGGCCGCAATGGCCGCCGCAGCGAGATCGCGGTAGAAGAGTTGGTGCAGATTCTCGTCGCTGCCGACCCGCTTCATCACTTCGTAGCCGACAGAGTCGCCGATCTGGGCTCCGGTGTTGCGATGTGAGATGCGTGTCGCCAGTTCCTGAAGCGCAAGGTAGATGAATCCTTCGTGCGTGGTCTCAGGGTCGGGCGTTTCGCCTTTGCTGACCTGCACCATGCGCGACCGTTCGAGCTCGACGGGGTCGATCGCACGGGTGACCATGAGGTAGCCGTAGATCGCCATCGAGTGGCGACCTTCTTCGGCGGTCCAGCGGCGAGCCCAGGTGCCCCAGGCGCCGTCTTTGCCGAACATTCGCTCGACGGAGCGGAAGTAGTACGGCAGGTTGTCTTCAGTGAGAAGGTTGACCAGCAGAGCGCTGCGTACCTCGGGGGTCAGTTCGGCGCCGGCGAGGTCCGCGTCTTCGGGACTCCAGACGTGACCTTCCATGTGGTCGCGCCCGCGGCTGTATGGCACGTACTCGTGCGGAAACCATTCTTTGGTGGTCTCGAGGTGCCGTTCGAGCAGCCGCTCGACGTCGGGAGTGATGGCGTGGAGGATTTCCTGCTCGTTCACAAAAGCCAGCCTACCGACCAGTAGGTAGCTTGGCGAATCAGGGGGACGATCTTTCCGCTGATCGGAGGTGATGCGAGGCGATGGAAGGTGATGGGGGGCGTGACGAAGCGCGAGAATGGTGGCGTGATGCTGCTTGGTCGACGCTGGATACTGTTCGGGTCGTGACCGTCGAAGACCGCCCGCAGCAGCACGGCAACGCGACGCCCCGCGTCGACCAGTGGTTGTGGTCAGTTCGAATCACCAAGACACGCGCCGACGCCGCAGAGCTGTGCCGTTCGGGTCATGTGAAAGTGAACGGCAAGACGGTCAAGCCAGCCGCGAAGCTCGTCGTGGGCGACCGGATCGAGACGCGAGTTCACCAGCTTGAACGCGTGGTCGTGGTGACGAAGCTGATCAGCAAACGCGTCGGTGCGGCCGTCGCTACCGAGTGTTTCGACGACCACAGCCCGCCGCCGCCGGAACGCTCGCTTGCGCCGCCGGTGTTCGAGCGCGATCGAGGTGCAGGTCGCCCGACCAAACGCGACCGGCGACGCCTCGACGAACTCCGCGGCCGAAGTGATCGAACACGTTGAGGATGCGCAGTGAACTCAGATACCGACAAACACGTCCCTGACCCAGCGCTCTCCGGCGACGAGGAGGTGCTTGCTCCTCAGCCGGCGGTCCGCGGGGGCATGGCGCTGTGGGCGCTCTTCTTGGGTTTCGGCATGTTGATGGTCGGCAACGGCCTCAACCTGGCGGTGCTCGGCGTACGCGTGGTCGACGAGGGCTTCGGTGTGCGGACCAGCGGCTACGTGATGTCCTGCTACTTCGCAGGCTTCCTGATCGGTCCAACGATCATCTCGCGTCTGCTCTCGACGGTTGGTCACATTCGTGTGTTCGCAGGGCTGGCATCGCTGGCGTCAGGAGCGGTGTTGATCCACTCGATTTCCGTCGTGCCGATCACATGGGCGCTGATGCGGTTGGTGTTCGGCTTCTGCATGGCCGGACTGTTCATCGTGCTCGAGTCGTGGCTGAACGATGCTTCGACACCAACGACGCGCGGGCGGACCCTCGCGGTCTACATGGTCGTCTCGATGGGTGGACTCGCGATCGGTCAGCTGATCATCGCGTTCGTCGACACCGCGGGCTACACACTCTTCATCTTGGCTTCAGTGCTCGTGTCGCTCGCGATCGTGCCCGTCACGTTGGCAGCGACCACGGAAGCGCCCCCGGTTCGCGAAGCTGAACCTCTCGGGCTGAGCGAGCTCTACCGTACGGTGCCGACTGGCCTCGTCGGCATGCTGTTCACCGGTATGTCCATCGGCGTGCTGTTTAGTTTGGGTGCCGTGTATGCGGCCGGAGTGGGCTTCAGCCCCGGCCGTCTCGCGGCGTTTCTCGTCCTGCCGACCGTGGGCTCGTTGTTGATGCAATGGCCGATCGGTCTGATCTCGGATCGTCTGCCACGACGTGGCGTGATCTTTGTCGTCGCGCTCGGCGCTGTCGCTGTCTGCGGGGTGATGGCTGTGCTGCCGTCCGGCAGCCCGTTGATACTGGTCGGGATGTTCCTGCTTGGCGGGATGACATTTCCGCTCTACTCGCTCCTGCTCACGTACACGCTCGACTGGTCTGCGCCCGGCAAGGCGATTGGTGCAAGTAGTTCACTCCTGCGCGTCAACGGCGCCGGCGCGGTGATCGGACCCGTGATCGCATCTTCGTTCATGGGCTCGACGGGGCCGACAGCATTCTTTTGGGCACTGGCGGTCACCCACGGCGTCATCGTTGCCTATGTCGGCTACCGGATCGTGTCGGCAGATGCCCTCCCGATGGAGCGCCAGGGCAAGTTCGTGGCGCTTCCCGCCCGGTCGACCGAGCTGGCCATCCGCCTCACAGCGCGGCCCCTCAAAGCTTCTCGCGCGGCGCTCCGCCGCAAGAAGCCCGGCTGACGCAGCCATGGCCGCGCGGTCCGGCAACTGCGCCGGAGTTGTGTTCAGGCGAGGGTCTTGGTGCGCCAGGCTTCGGTAGCGGCGACCTGGTTGAACGTGTAGAGATGGATGCCCTCAATGCCGAGATCGGTGAACTGGCCAGCGAGCGGCTTGAGCAATTGGTCCGGCTCGAACGCTCGTTGGGTCATCATCTTGCCGAGTGCCTTGCGGTTCTTTGAGAGGTAGCGGAGCGACGTGCCGACACCGAGGCGAACACCCATGGTCATCAGCTTGGTCTTGTCGATCACGCCCGGCACGCCGAGGTGCACCGGAACGGTCAGGCCAGCGGCGCGTTCGCCGCGCAGCCAGGTGCGAATCTGGTCCGCGGAGAAACACATCTGCGTGCTGACGTGGGCGGTGCGGCCGGAGTCGAGAATCATCTGCTGCTTGACATGCAACGCGTCGTGGAGTTGCTCCGACGTGATGAGCGGATGGCTGTCGGGGTACGAGGTGTACCCGATGTGGTCGACTTGGCGATGTTCGGGACCGTCGGCGTCATCGAGTGCAAGAAAGGCCTCGATGAACTCGATGGCATCGAAGAAACAGCCCGGCGGATCGGCGTCGCCACCGACGACGAAGACCTCACGGATACCGATCTCGACCAAACGATCACGAATGGCGACGAGATGCTCGGGGGTCTGGACCATCCGGGCAGAGAGGTGTGGTGTGACGCGGTGACCGGCGGCGACGAGCGCAGCCGTTTCGTCCAAGGTGGCCTCGATCGACTTTGCGGGTGAGCAGGTCATCGAAATGCTCGAGTGCGGAGCGAGTTCGGTGATGGCACGTTCGAGACTTTTCATGGGGATGAGTTCGACCTTGGCGTCGCGGATCATCGATCGCAGGTGCGACGGACCCGGCTGCAGCAGCCCGCGCCCGATCAATCGCCGGCCCCGTGTCGGCTTCTCGGTGTGCAGCATCTTTGCGTCGGCAGACATTGGTGGCCCCCGTTCCTTGGTTGATTGGTCACACTGGAGGTCTGACCCTCGTGCGATGATTGTTCAGCTGAGTCCGACGATGTTGCCGTCGGCGTCGATGTCGATGTGTTGCAGTGCAGGTGTCTTGCCGAGGCCCGGCATGGTGCGCATGTCACCGCAGATCGGGTAGACAAACCCGGCGCCGACCGACGCCCGGACTTCGCGGACCGGCAATGTCCAGCCGGTGGGGGCTCCTTTGAGGCTCGCGTCGTGGCTCAGCGATAGGTGCGACTTGGCGATGCACACCGGGAGGTTGCCGAACCCGTTTGCTTCGTAGTTGTCGATCTGCTTGTTGGCCTGTGGCGAAAATTCGGCGCCGTCTGCCCCGTAGACCTTGGTGGCCACGGTGGTGATCTTGTCGCGCAGGCTCATTTCGTCTGGGTAGAGCACCTGGAAATTGCTCTCCTCTTCGGCTGCCTCAGCCACAGCATGGGCGAGTTCGGTTGCCCCCGCGCCGCCTTCGGTGAAGTGCATGGAGACCGCAGCGCGAGCGTTGAACTCCTCGGCGATTTCCTTGATCGCGTTGATGTCACCATCGTGATCGCCAGGGAACACGTTGATGGCCACGACGGGAGTGCAGCCGTGGATACGCATGTTCTCGAGTTGCTTGCGGAGGTTGTCGCCGCCCTGGTGGACTTCGTCCGGGTTCTCTTTGAGGAGATCTTCGGGCAACGGCTTGCCGGCGACGATCTTGTGGTTGCCGGAGTGTGCCTTGAGGCCCCGCACCGTTGCGACCAGTACGGCGGCGTCGGGAGCGAGTCCGGAGGCTCGGCACTTGATGTTGAAGAAGCGTTCGGCGCCCATGTCGGCGCCGAAACCGGCCTCGGTGATGAGGTAGTCACCCATGTGGATCCCGATGCGGTCGGCAACGATCGAGCTGTTGCCGGTGGCGATATTGCCGAACGGGCCGGTGTGGACGAGCGCCGGAGTGTTCTCCAAGGTCTGCATCAAGTTGGGCTTGATGGCCTCCATCAAGATGACTGCCATCGAGCCGGCCACCTTCAATTCTTCGGCGGTGACCGGAGTACCGGACTTGGTGTAGCCGACGACGATACGGCCGAGGCGTTCGCGCAGATCCTGCAGCGATGTGCAGAGCGCCAGTGTGGCCATGACCTCAGAGGCCGCGGTGATGTCGAATCCGGTTTCGCGGGGCACGCCGTCGAGGCGTCCGCCAAGGCCGATCACCGCGTTGCGAAGCGAACGGTCGTTGACGTCGATGACGCGCCGCCAGGTGATGTTGTGCATGTCAAGGCCTGACTCGTTGCCGTGGTACAGGTGGGCGTCGAGTGCGGCCGAGCACATGTTGTGGGCAGCGGTGACGGCGTGCATGTCACCGGTGAGGTGCAGGTTGAGCAGTTCCATCGGAACGACCTGGCTGTAACCGCCGCCGGCTGCGCCTCCCTTAATGCCGAACGTCGGACCCATCGATGGCTGGCGCACGGCGATGACGCCCTGTTTGCCGATGTGGCTGAATCCCATCCCGAGGCCGACCGTCGTGGTGGTCTTGCCTTCGCCGAGTGGGGTCGGGGTGATCGCCGAAACCACGACGTACTTGGCCTTGGGTCGATCCGCCATCTTCGCGATCGCGTCGAGCCCGATCTTCGCGGCGCCGGACCCGTAGGGCTCGAGGCATTCGAGCGGAATGCCGGATGCCCCGGCAATGTCTGCTAACGGTTTGAGCTGCGCTTTGCTCGCGATCTCAAGGTCAGAGGGAAATCCCATGGTGTCTGTCCGTTCTGCTCGGCAAGTGTGCACCGCGCGATCATGGGTTAAGGCCCAGCTCAACCGAGGTTTCCGTTGATTCCGACCACCACTGGATTCCGCATGGTGGAACGGTTCCACTATATAGAACAGATGGGGTCGTGTCCAGAGCCGCGTGCTGCACCTCTTTCCCGTACCGCGCTTGAGCAGCCCGCCGGCCTGCCGACACGCGAGACTGCGGTATGGCTTCGAAAACTGTCACTGCCACCATTTCGTCCGGCAAGATCAAGGGCAAGCTTGATTCGTCGGGCCGGCTCGCGAACTTCCGCGGTGTGCCCTTTGCTGCACCGCCAGTCGGAGCGTTGCGTTGGAAGCCACCGGCGCCGGTTGAGCCGTGGAGCGGTACCCGGGATTGCACCAAATTTGGTCCCTACGCATATCAGCGCGCCGCTGGTTTCGAGCTGTTCTTCAACAGGTTGGTCGAGGGGCTTGGCCTCGGCGCGGCTCGGAAGCGCTCGCTGCAAGCCGCGCTCAAGCTCGCCAAGGTGAAGCAGAGCGAAGACTGTCTCCAGTTGAACGTGCGGATGCCAGCCCATGCCGATCGGCTCGGCCGCAAGCTTCCGGTGATGGTCTGGATCCATGGCGGCGACCACACCGATGGCAGTGGCACGGAGCCGCTCTACGACAGCAACGTCCTTGCTGAGCGCGGCGCTGTGCTCGTGACGATCAACTATCGGCTTGGCATGTTTGGTTTCCTCGCCCATCCAGAACTGGCAGCAGAGTCGGCCGATGGCGTGTCGGGCAACTACGGCCTCCTCGACCAGATCGCAGCGCTCGAGTGGGTGCGCGACAACATTGCCGTGTTCGGCGGCGATCCCGACAACGTCACCATCTTCGGCGAGTCGGCTGGCGGTGAGGCAGCGCTCAACTTGATGACCGCACCGCGCGCTCGTGGTCTGTTCCATCGCGCGATTGCGCAGAGCCCGAGTGACAGCGGCCGCTGGTTGCACCTGCGTCGGCCAGCGCTCGACTTCTCGGCTGCCGAAGACGCGGGCGTCGAGTTCGCGAACGAGGTTGTGGGCTCTCCTGCTGGTCAGCTTGCCCGCCTGCGCGAGATGTCACCTGAACAATTGACGACGCACTATCAGCAGCTCCCGTTGCTCGGACGTCACTTCTACCCGGTCGTCGACGGCGTGATCTTGCCGACAACGCCGATGTCGGCGTTCAGCGCGCAGCAGCAGGCATCGGTGCCCTTGATGATCGGCTACAACAGCGACGAGGCAACACTGTTCGCAGACCTCATGCACCCGGCCGGTGGAGAGTTCTACCGTGACGTCACGCAGGGTTCAGTTGAGCCCATGCCGATCGGAGAAGCTCGCGATGCGTTTGTCCGGTCGTATCCAACGGCCGGGCTCGTCGATCGATTGATGTCGGCGTACCCAGGGCTGGCGACGATCGACAGTGCCGCTGTCGCCAAGCACGGTGGTGACCACATGTTCGGTGTCCACGTCGATCATGCAGCGCGGCAACATGCGGCGGGTGGGCATCCGGTCTTCCGCTACTACTTCACCGCGACGCCACCGTCGAAGAAGCAGACTGCCGGAGCGTTTCACGCTGCGGAAATCTTCTACGTGTTCGACACCAAGTTTCCGATGGTTCCGGTCGCTGACGATGCACATCTCACGGTCCGCGACATGGGTGACCGTTGGTTCGCATTCGCCGCGGCGGGAATACCGGATTCGCCCGGACGCGAGCCGTGGCCGGAGTACGACCCAGGGAACCCGCAGCAGATGGTCTTCGGTCGGCCGATGTCGGGTGTGGAGAACGTGCCGCCGTCGCCGGGGATTGATCTCATGCGTGAACGTATCGAGTGGCTGACCGAGACGTTGGCAGGGCCGCTCGAGCCGGTCGCTCCTGATTCGGCGGATGACGGCGAGCCCGTCAGGGTGTGAGCTCGTTGGCGCAGCGGAGGCCCGAGACTATGGGTTCTCGCTGTCCGAGCAGCTGCGCTGTGTGGTGTCGTCGAGGTCGATGCTGATTGTCTGTGTGGTGTCGCCTTCGATTGTCGAGCCGGTCACCTCGCCGTCGATCTGCAGGCGCTCGCCAGCGGTGATGGCGGCTGCGGGGTCGGTTGCGGAGAACAGGTTGGCTGAGTCGAAGGTGACCTGCGCGGTGCCGTCACCGTTGTCGACGATGCCGATGGTGCCGCCCTCGCTGAGGTAGCCAAGGGCCCGGAACGGGGCGTTGGTCGAACACAGATCGACGATGCCATGGGTGTAGCCGAACTGCGGCGCTGCCGGATCGCTCAGGCGAACAGTGCCAAGGCTCGCGCACTCGACAGGAGAGATGCCGCTGGGGTTGGCAGCGACTTCGAAGGAGCCGCCACCTTCAAATGCCAACATCGCGAACCCGTCATCACCCAAGTCGGTGTACTCGCCGGTGTCGATCGGGATGCCTGCCTCGGAGTACAGACCGAACGCGTTGCCTTCGTCGATCCCCTGTTCGATGACCAGTGGGCCGAAATCGGCGACGGCGACGTAGCTCGTGACCTGGTACCCGGGAACTGGACTTGTGGTGCAGGCGTGAACAATGTCGTACACAGTTCCAGCGACCAGCGCCGTGCCGGGCGCGGCAGGCGCGGTGCCTGTGGGTGGTGAAGTGGTGGGCGCGGCCGAGGTCGGAGGGGCCGTCGTCTCAGGAGTCACGGTTGTCTCCGGCGCGATGGTGGTCTCGCTGGCAATCGTGGTCGGCGGAGTCACGGTCGTCTCAGGTGCAATCGTGGTCTCGCTGGCAACCGTGGTCTCAGGAGCCACGGTCGTTCCGGGGGCGGTCGTCGTGGTCGTCGACGCGTCAGTCGAAATCGTGTCGTCATCACCACTCTTGATGATCAGAAAGATCGCGAGGGCGGCAAGTGCTCCGATGCCCAGTGCAATCGCGCCAGGAATGAGCCACGCCGGGCGTTCTGAGCCTGGGTTCGTGGGTGGCACGGGAGGAACCGGGGGGAGGTTCCCCGTGTTGGCCCAGAGATCCGGCTCGCCGTCGTTCCCGTGGTCGGTCATGCGCAAAGTGTGACACACGGTCTGAAATCGTCGGCGGCACGCCGGACGTCATGGCTGCTTGTCAGGATGAGCAGGACAGCATCGAACAACCGACGCGCTCGCGGGCCCAATCGGGGCGCAGCGTGGCGTACTCGGCACGGCCTGGCTGATCGTCGTACGGATGACGCAACAGGTCGAGGAGTTCGTCGATCATGTCGTACGACCCGGCGTCAGCTTTGTCGATTGCCAGCTGAGCGAGGTAGTTGCGCAGGACGTACTTCGGGTTGACGGCGTGCATCGCGGCGCGGCGTTCGTCTGGAGATTGGTTGGCCGTTGCGCTGATCGTGACGTAGCGACGGAACCAGTCGGCCGTTCGTGCCAGGACCTCGCCGCTGAGGTCAGTGACCGTGTAGTAGGCGCCGTGCAGCGGCTGCATGAGCTCGCCGTCGGTGACCGCAGTATCGATTTCTGTGACGTCGATGTCGCCGAGCGTGCGGAAGAAGATGGTCATGTCGGTCTCGACGAGCGGCAAGATCTCGAGGAGTTCGTTCGCGAGCTCGCGGCGTGCGTCGACGTCGAGCGCTCCGTCCGTGAGTCCGAGTTTTGCGGCCAGTGCGGTGTCCCAGGCGTTGCTGAAACAGGCGGGATAGTCGTCGACCACGGATTGGAGCGGGGCAACGTCGTCGACGAGCGACGAGAGCGCGCCGCCGAGTCGGCTGAGATTCCACTGCCCAATATTGGGTTGGTTGCCGTAGCGGTAGCGCTTGCCGCCGGCGTCGGTGGTGTTTGGTGTCCAGCCGGGGTCGAAGTCTTCGAGCCAGCCGTAGGGGCCGTAGTCGATGGTGAGCCCGAGGATCGAGAGATTGTCGGTATTCATCACGCCGTGCACGAAGCCGACGCGCATCCAGTCGACCATCAGATCCGCCGTGCGCTCCATGATCTCGCGGAACCATGCCGTGATCACTTCGTCGGTGACGGGTTCCATCCCGGCGGTCCCATTCGTAGGCCCGTCGGCGGCTTCACCCGCCAGGAGGTGGGGGAAGTGGCGGTGGACCGTGTGCTCGACCAACTGGCGGAGGAGGTCGACCTCGCCGCGGGAGGCCGGCAGCTCGAAGTGTCCGAATCGGACAAAGCTGGGTGCGACGCGGCAGACAACGGCTCCGTGTTCCGGTGCAGGATGTCCGTCGTAGAGCATGTCGCGCACGACTTCGTCGCCAGTGAGTGTGAGGCTGAGTGCCCGCGTCGTCGGAACGCCGAGGTGGTGCATTGCCTCGCTGCACAGGAACTCGCGAATCGAACTGCGCAGCACGGCGCGGCCGTCGGCGCCACGCGAGTACGGCGTGGGTCCGGCGCCCTTCAGTTGGAGGACCTGGTGGCTGCCGCTGGGTGTGGCGACCTCGCCGAGCGCGATGGCTCGTCCATCGCCGAGCTGTCCGGCCCAGTTGCCGAACTGGTGCCCGCCGTAGGTCATGGCGAATGGCGTCATGTCGGCAGGTACCTCGTTGCCGGAGAACACGCGCGCGAACTGCTCGCTGCGCACGACGCTCTCGCTGATGCCGAGTTCGGTGGCAACTTCAGGGGAGTGTGCGATGAGCGTTGGATCCGCTGTCGGCGTTGGAGTCACCCGAGACCACGCAGCGTCGTTCACCTGGCGACGCACATTGCGCTCGTCAGGGTCGCCAGGCAGGTCGTCGAGGTACCAGTGATCGGTGGTGAACTCGAGTCCGGTCATCGGGTCAGTCTCGCAGGGTGCGCAACGACCGCCACCCGATGCGCGGCATCGTTCTACTGGACAACGGCGTCATCCCAGCGGCGATGTCAGCCGGGCGGTCACTGCTGCACGGACTTGTGCGTCGAAGCTGTTGACGTGGGCTTCGACAAGCTCAGCGACCTGCTCGGCATCGCCGCTGCGCAGGGCGTCGTGGATCTCGGCGTGTTCGTCGACAGCGTGGGCCATGTCGTGGACGTCGGCGAGGTACATGTGCCAGAGCCGATCGCTCTGTGCATACAAGACATCGAGGTTGGCGGTGAGGAAGCGATTGCCCGATGCGCGCCAGATGATCTCGTGGCAACGTCGGTCGAGTTGGAGGAGCTCGGCGGGTGCCTTGCCGGGTTGCCGTGTTTCGGCGAGTACGTCAGCCATCTCGGCCCAGTCGGCTGCGGTGCCGCGTTTGGTGGCGAGTCGGGCTGCGTAGGGCTCCATGACGGCGCGAGTCTCGTAGAGCATCGAGAGTTCGTCGACGTCGATCGCACTGACGAACATGCCGCGCCGCGGAATCACGGTGACGAAGTGGTCGCGAGCGAGTCGTTGGAGTGCCTCGCGAATCGGCGTTCGGCTCATTTCGAGCACGACTTGCAGGTCCGCTTCACGAACGACGTCGCCGGGTGCGAGTTCGAGGCGGATGATCATCCGGCGGATCTCGTCGTACGCGCGCTCGGCGAGCGACAGCGGTGGCGGTTCCTCAGTCGACAGAGCAGTTGACACGGCCCTCATACTCTGTTGATATATCACCACTGTCAAGAGACGACTTGGTGCCAGGCACCAACTCGTCCTCCGCCTTGGAAAGAGCATGTCATGAGCGAACAAGTTGTCCCCACCACCGCCAAGGTCGTCGTCATCGGCGCCGGCATCGTCGGCAACTGCTTGGTCGGCCACCTGGCTCGACTCGGCTGGACCGACATGGTGCTCCTCGACAAGGGCCCGCTGCCAAACCCGGGTGGTTCGACAGGGCACGCGTCGAACTTCATCTTCCCGGTCGATCACAACAAGGAGATGGCGCTGCTCGGTGTGCAGAGCGCCAACCAGTACCGCGATGTCGAGCGCAGCGTCGACTCGGGTGGCATCGAGGTCGCCCGGACGCAAGAGCGGATGGACGAGTTTGATCGTCGTATGACGTCTGCGAAAGCATGGGGCGTCGACGCCGAGTTGCTGACGCCAGCACAGGTCAAAGAGCTCGTCCCGTTCATCAACGACGATGTGATCCTCGGCGGCTTCCACTGCCCGACAGTCAGTGTCGTCGACTCGCTCGACACCGGCACCCTGTTCCGCAACGAGGCCATCGACAAGACTGGGCTCAAGGTGTTCGCCAACACTGAAGTGCTTGACGTCGAGACTGAGGATGAGCCCGGCACCGGTCTCCAGAAGGTCACGGCCGTCGTCACCGACAAGGGTCGGATCGAGGCTGAATACGTCGTTGTTGCGTGCGGTGTCTGGTCGAACCGGATCGCGAACATGGCCGGCGCAACGATCCCGCTCGTGCCCGCCGTGCACCAGATGGCCGACGTCGGCCCGATGGACGTGCTTGCCGAAACACAAAGCGAGATCAGTTACCCGATCGTTCGCGACATGGACACATTCTGTTACGAACGGCAGTCTTCGGGCTCGATGGAAGTGGGCTCGTATGCCCACCGTCCGATCCTGCACCACCCCGACGACATCCCCTCGAACGAGGAAGCGGCGCTGAGCCCGACCGAGATGCCGTTCACGCCCGACGACTTCGACCAGCAGATGGAAGAAGCGATCGAGTTGATGGACATGCTCGGCGATGCCGAAATTAAGTACGCGATCAACGGTCTGCTCTCGCTCACGCCTGACGCGATGCCGTGCCTCGGCGAGACCACCGAAGTCCGCAACCTGTGGTCGGCCGCCGCCGTTTGGGTGAAGGAAGGCCCAGGCATGGCGCAGGTTGTCGCCGAGTGGATGACCTACGGCTACCCCCGAGTGATCGATGCGCACGGCGCGGACATCGCACGGTTCTACGACCACGAGCGCAACGAGGATCACATCTGGTCGCGGGCCGAAGAACACTTCAACAAGACCTACGGCATCGTGCACCCCGCCGAGCAATGGGAGAACCGTCGAAACCTCCAGGTCAGCCCACTGTTCTCGCGCCAAGAAGCGCTCGACGCGTTCTTCTTCCAGGCGCGTTCCTGGGAGCGCCCACAGTGGTACGGCAGCAATGCCGACCTCGCCGAGCGCTACGGCGTCGAAGAGCGCGAAGTCGAGTGGGACAATCGCTGGTGGAGCCCGATCACCGTCGGCGAGCACCTCAACATGCGTGAGAACTGCGGCGTTGTCGACCTGTCAGCGTTTCAGATCTTCGAGCTGTCCGGACCCGGCGCCGTCGAGTTCGCCGACTACCTCTCGGTCAACAAGATCTCAGCTCCCGGTCGCTCGACCTACACGCCGTGGCTCACGCCTGACGGTGGCTTCCACTCCGACCTCACGATGCACCGCATCAGCGAGGACGTCGTCAACGTCGTGACCGGCGTCTTCGACGGTGGCCGCGACCTCGCCTGGATCAAGAAGTACATGCCGAAGGACGGCTCGGTCACGGTGACTGACCGCACGCTCGAAACTTCGACCCTCGGGGTCTGGGGCCCGAATGCTCCTGCCGTCGTCGCCAAGCTGACCGATGCCGACCTGTCGTTCGACGGCTCGCCGTACGGCTCGCTCCGAAATGTGCAACTGCGTGTCGGCGACGGCGAGATCGACGCGACACTGTTCCGCATTTCGTATGTCGGCGACTCTGGCTGGGAGATCTACGTGGCGTGGGACGATGCCCCGAAGCTGTGGGATGCGCTGATGGAAGCAGGAGCCGACCTCGGCATCCGCGCCACCGGCGGCGGCGTGTACGGCACGTCGGGTCGCATCGAGAAGGGCTACCGCTTGCAAGGCGCCGAGCTCGAGAGCGAGTACAACCCGCTCGAAGCCGGCCTCGCCCGTCCAAAGGTGAAGTCGGCAGACTTCATCGGCAAGGACGCCTACCTCGCCGCCCGCGAGGCGGGCGACCCCGAAGTCCTGATGGTGACGATGACCGTCGACGACCAGACCGACGCGCAGGGCCGCATCCGTTGGATGCAAGGCGGTAACGAGCCGATCTGCGACCTGGACGGCAACACGCTCATGGACTCCCACCAGCGTGTGTCCCGGGTGACCACGGCGGGCTACGGCCCCTCGGTCGAGAAAATGGTGCTGATGGGCTACGTCCCGCGCGAGATGGCCGTGCCCGGCACGAAGCTGCAGACGATGTACATGAACGAGTTCTTCCCGGTCACCGTCGTGGGTACCGACGGCCCGTTCGACCCGACTGATTCACGCCTCAAGGGCTGACATGAGGGTTCTTGTCTGTGTGAAGCGGGTGCCGGCGCCCGGCGCAAAGATCAACATCACCGACGATGGCCAGGCTGTCGACGCGACCAACCTCGGTCACACGATGAGTCCGCACGAAGAATGCGCTCTCGAGTTGGCAGTGCAATTGGTTGAGGCACACGGCGGTGAATCGCACGTCCTGACGCTCGGCGTTGCCGAGGCCGATGAACAGTGTCGGTGGGCGGCATCGATCGGTATCACCAAGGCGACGCTCGTCGACGTTGGAACGATGGGCTGGGATCCGCAACGGACGGCGACGGCGCTCATCGAGGCGATTCGTTCGATCGAGGAAGCCGATGGCACCTTCGACGTGATCATCTTTGGTAATGAGTCAGCGGACACCGGCGGGTTTCAGGTGGGCATCCGCACGGCGCGGGCGCTCGATCGACCGATGGTCAACGCGATCAAGGGCGTGTCGATCTCTGAGGACGGCACGGTCCTCGAAGCCCAACGCGAGATCGATTCGGGCATGGAGGTGTATCACCTGCCCCTGCCCTGTGCGATTGGCGTGAAGGAAGGCATCACGTGGCCCCGCTATCCGACGATGCGTGGACGACTTGCTTCCAAGAAGCTTGCCGTCGACGTGACCGGTTCCGAGGCGGCGCCTGGGGGGCAGACGATGGTTCGACTCAACCGGCCCGAAGAGCAGGTCTCCGAGACAATCATCCTCGGCGAGGGTGCAGCCGCTGCCCCTGCTGTTGTTGAATTGCTGAAGGAACTGGGGTTGTGGTCATGAGTGTGCTCGTTGTCGTCGAACATGACCGAGGTGCGATGGCTGATGCGTCGCTCGAAGCGTTTGCGTTCGCCCGCTCGATCGCTGATCAGCTGGGTGAGCACGTCGAAGCGCTGTTGATCGGGGCTACCGCGGCGGACCTTGCTGACGTGTGCGCGGCGCACGGCGCGACCGCATGTCATCTCGTTCCCGCTGCGGACGACTACGGCCCAGAGTTGTACGGCGCTGTCGTTTTGGCTGCTGCCGGTCAGTTGTCTCCGAGCGGAATTGTGGCGTGCGGCACGGACCGTGGCAACGAGGTGCTGGCACATGCGGCGGCAGAGTTGGGTATGCCGTTCGTGGCGAATTGCCTTGAGGTGAAAACCGCCGACGAGTGGGAGATGACTCGTGTGCAGTGGGGTGGTTCGCTGAACGAGGAGGCTCGCCTGGCGTCGTCGATGCCGATGGTCTCGGTCGCACCCCATGCTGTTGAGGCAGACGAGGTGTCGCCTGGCGCGACTGCGACGGTGTCCGAGTTGTCGGTCGAGGTGCCTGAGTGGGTGCGCCGATCGGTGATTCAGGATCGCGTGGTGCTGTCCGAGGGACTGTCGTTGGCGACGGCGCCGATCGTGATCGGCGGCGGCCGGGGTGTTGGCTCGGCGGAAGGTTTCGATGTGCTCGAAGCGCTCGCTGCCAAGCTCGGCGGTGTTGTCGGCTGCAGCCGCGCCGTCACCAACAACGGGTGGCGGCCGCACAGCGACCAAGTCGGCCAGACCGGCACACGCATTGCGCCACAGTTGTACATCGCGTGCGGGATCAGCGGTGCGATCCAGCACTGGGTCGGTGCGAAGGCAGCGAAGAAGATCCTTGCGATCAACACCGACCCCGCCGCCAACATGGTGGTCAAGGCCGACTATGCGGTGATCGGCGACCTCTTCGAAGTGCTGCCCGCCATCGAACAGAGCTGAGAGGCGACGCCCGCGAGGTCGTTGTGGGGGCAGCGCCGGTCGCCATCAACGGCCTGCTTGAAGCCAGCAAGGCGCCGGTCTGACAGGCTGGGGGGGGATCGAACGTCAGCCAGAGGGAGCGGATCGTGAACGAACCAGCAGCACCAGCAGACACGCCGCGAGGGTTGGCTCGCTTCCTTCCGATTCTTGACTGGGGCCGGAACTACGACCGCTCATGGCTGCGCGGCGACCTCGTTGCCGGCCTGGCGGTGGCTGCGCTCGTTGTGCCCAAGTCGCTCGGGTACGCCGGGATCGCCGGGGTGCCGATCCAGCACGGCTTGTACGCAGCAGCCGCGGGCACGATTCTGTACGCGCTCTTCGGCACGGCGAGGCAGATCTCGACCGGTCCGAGTTCTGCGTTGGCAGCCGTGGCTGGAAGCGCCGTCGTGCTGGCGTCCGTGTCGGGCGACGAAGCTGTCGAATTGGTGAGCGCGATCACCCTCGTCACCGGGTTGTTGTTTCTGCTGCTCGCCATCTTCAAGATGGGCTGGATCTCACTGCTGCTGTCGAAAGCCGTGATCACCGGGTTTCTCTTCGGCGCGGCGATTGAGGTGGTGATCGGTGAGCTCCCGAAGATCACCGGGACGTCCATCGACGGCGCGAATGCCTGGCGGAAGTTCGGCAACTGGATCGTCGGGCTCGATGACCTCCACGGCAGCACCGTGCTCGTCGGCGTCATCTCGCTCGTCGTGATCGTCGGCATCCGATTCTCACCGATCAAGATCCCTGGCGCGCTGGTCCTCGTCGCCGGTGGGTTGGTTGCCTCGGTTGCGCTTGACTTCGAGGATCGCGACATTGCACTCGTGGGTGAGGTTCCCCGCGGCTTCGTCGCCCCGAAGCTTCCCAGCGTGGACTTCGTGATCGCGAACATCTCGACGATCGGACCGGCCGCGCTGGGTCTCCTCCTGATCGGGTTCTCTCAGACCGCCGGCGACGCCAGGTCCTTCGCGTCGAAGCACGGATACCGGATCGACATCAATCAGGAGTCGGTGGCACAAAGCATGGCCAACATCGGATCGGGTGTACTGCAGGGCGTTCCTGTGTCGACGAGCCTGTCGGCGAGTTCGCTCAACGATGAGTCCGGTGCCAAGACACCGCTGGCGTCGCTGACGACCGGCGTGCTGATCGTGCTCACGCTGCTGGTCCTCGCTCCACTCTTCTCCGAGCTGCCCACGCCGGTGCTTGCCGCGCTGATCATCGATGCGGTCGTGTTCGGGATGATGGATGTGAAAGAGATGAAGCGGCTCCGACGTGTGGCGCGGGTCGACTTCTGGATCGCTGTCGCCGCCATCGCTGCGGTGTTGACCGCCGGTGTGCTCGCTGGAGTGATCATTGGTGTGCTGCTCTCGCTGGGGTGGCTGGTCTACATCAACGCCACCCCGGAGATCCCGGTGCTCGGTCGGCAGGCAGGAACCCAGGTGTTCCGCAGTCTGGAGCGCTACCCGGACGGGGAGACGTACCCGGGCCTCCTGATTGTGCGTTTTGACGCAGGTCTGTTCTTCGCCAGTGCCGATGCGCTCGAGGACCGGCTCCGCGAGCTCGCACAAACTCCAGGCCCACGCCATCACACCGTGGTGCTGTCGTTCGAGGGGGTCGACTTCATCGACTCGCAAGGCTCGGCGAAGCTGGCCGAGATCACCGACCTGGTCAACACCTATGGCGCAGAATTGCGACTTGCCCGTGTCAAGCCGCAAGTCCTCAGTCTGTTGAGTCGCGATGGGGTGTTGGACGAACTCGGCGAGGACTGTGTCTTCGGCAACCTGTTCGAGGCAGTCCGCGACAAGATCGAAGACCAATCCTCGCCGTCGTCACCAACCTGACCGGCTCACGGCCGCGCCATGGAGAGACGGAGACGCTCCTCGGGAGATGAGGTGGCTGCTGTCCTCAGCAGGCTCGTGCCCGGCGAGACGCTGACGGGGTCGTTCGCGTCGGCGAGCAGCTCGACGGAGTGGAGACGTTCGGTCACGGTGGGAGCCGGGTGCACGGTCATCAACTCGTCGACACCGACGGCGTCGGCGAACGTGTCGAGGTAATCCTTCACCATCGCCGGTGTACCTGCCGCGGTGTAGTGCATCATCTGTGCGATTTGCTGGCCCTGAGGCGAAGCGAGCATCGCGTCGGCTTCGTCGTCGGTGAGGGCGCGACGCGGTGTGACGAAACGGGCGATGCGGCGACGCGACACCGTGATGCGTTGGCGCTCAGCATCGTCCTCGGACTCGGCAGCAATCACGTTGACACCTGCCATCACGTGCGGCTCGGCAAGTTGATCCGACGGCTGAAACTCGTTGCGATAGGTCGCGACCGCGTCGAGGAGATGGGCAGGCGCGAAGTGCGAGGCGAATGCGTACGGCAGGCCAAATGCGGCAGCAAGGCGGGCGCCGAACAGTGACGAGCCGAGGATGTACAGCGGCACGTTGGTGCCAGCACCCGGAACAGCGACGACGCCGGGCACCTGCGAGGTCTCGCCGAGGTAACCCTGCAGCTCGCGGACATCGTCGGGGAAGCGGTCCGACGAGCGCGGGTCTGTCCGCATGGCGCGCATTGTGTTCTGGTCGCTGCCGGGCGCCCGACCCAGGCCCAGGTCAATGCGGCCCGGATGCAGTGTGGCGAGCGTGCCGAACTGTTCGGCAATCGTGAGCGGGGAGTGGTTCGGCAACATCACGCCGCCGGAGCCGAGGCGGATCGTCGTGGTGTGCGCTGCAACATGTGCGATCAGCACGCTCGTTGCCGATGACGCAATCGACGCCATGTTGTGGTGCTCGGCGTACCAGACCCGCTGATATCCGCGCCGCTCAGCTGTCTGGGCGAGCGCCACGCTCGCGGCAAAAGCATCCGACGCGGTCTCGCCCTCGCCGATGATCGCCAGGTCCAGGATGGAAAGCGGAGTCGTCACCCCTCCAGCATGCCCGACCGCGGTGCACTCGCACCACGCGGACGGTGTGGCGTCCGCAACGGAATACGTACGGGTGCGCAAGCGTTCAATCCGAATGCCCCCCGAACAAGGAGTACCTCATGGCAACGATCGACCTCACCAGCGACGCATTTGAAAAGACAGTCACCGCCGACGGCATCGTCATGGTCGATTTCTGGGCCGAGTGGTGCGGCCCGTGCAAGGCATTCGGCCCGGTCTACGAAGCGGCGTCGGAGAAGAACCCGGACATCACCTTCGCCAAGATCGACACCGAAGCCCAACAGGAGATCGCTGGTGCGCTCGAGATCCGGTCGATCCCGACGCTGATGATTTTCCGCGATGGCATTCAGCTCTTCTCGCAACCCGGTGCACTGCCGGGCCACGCACTCGACGACCTGATCGATCAGGTCAAGGCGATCGACATGGACGAAGTCCGCGCCGAGATCGCCAAGCAGACCGACGAGCCGAGCGACGCCGACTGACAATCCCATTCGTTCTTCGCGGTCTGGCGACGGAGTCGGCGGAGTCGGCTGGGAACGATGGAATCGGGCAACATGGCACATGGACTTCGATCTCGCCCAGACTGACGCACTGCTTTCGACGACGCGCGCAGTGCGCAAGCGCCTCGACTTCGACCGCGAGGTGCCGGACGATGTGTTGCTCGAATGCCTGCAGCTCGCAGTTCAGGCGCCAACCGGCTCGAACCAGCAGGGGTGGCGATGGATGATCATCCGCGACGCCGAGAAGAAAGAAGCACTCGCCAAGCTCTACCGCGATGCCGGCGGCGAATACCTCGCCGCCGCAGCCGATGCTGCTGACAGCGGTACGCAGCAAGGACGCGTCATCGATTCGGCCAACTTCCTTGCGCAAAAGCTCGGTGAAGTGCCCGTGTTGATGATTCCGCTGATCGTCGGCCGTTTGACCGACAACAGTGCCAACAGTGCGGCAGGTCTGATGGGCTCGATCATGCCCGCGATGTGGAGCTTCCAGCTCGCGCTCCGCAGCCGCGGACTGGGCAGCTGCTTGACCACGCTGCACCTCGGCAAGGAAGCCGAAGCCGCCGAACTGCTCGGCATCCCCGATCACATGACGCAGGCAGGACTCCTGCCGGTCGCCTACACACTGGGCACCGACTTCAAGCCGGCCAAGCGGGATGACGTCGCCAAGATCACTTACCTCGACACGTACAAGAACCCCATCCGCCCCGACTGAGCTGTTACCCGAGCAGTCGTTCGAGCACGACCGCGACGCCGTCGGCCATGTTGGACGGTGCCACTTCGTTTGCTGCGGCGCGGACCCGGGCATCTGCATTGGCCATGGCCACGCCGCGGCCCGCCCACTCGAGCATCGTGATGTCGTTCCACTCGTCACCGAACGCAATGACGTCGGCGGCACTGACGTCAAGTTGCTCGCAGACCCATTGCAAGCCCGAAGTATCTAGGTGAGGGGGTGCACCCTGCCCGTAACCGGGTCTGGCGGTCTACCGCTCTACGGGGCGCCGTAAGTACGAAAGAAACGAAATAAGTCCGTGGGAATCGCACAGAGCATCTACCACTACATCTACCGCGGAGAGTTTCTCTGAGTCCCTGTGCCTGGCGTACAGTGCGATCCCCAGCAGCATCGTGAAGTCTCGCAGCGCGTCGAGGTCGTGGCGCCGCCGCCTGCTCGACGGCATGGCATCGGCGGCGGCAGAAGTAGTGGTTGGGGCGGTTACCCGATGATGGCGAGGACGGCGCCGACGACGATCATGATTGCGCCGGCGACTTGGTAGAAGCCGTGGACCTGGTCGCCTTCACCCCACAGGATGCGGGAGCGGGCAACCAACAGCCGGTACACGGCGAACTCCGATCGGGTGCGACCCCACACGATGAACAGCGCGCCGACGGCTGCGATGATCAATCCCCAGACGATGCTCATTGTATTGCTCCATATCTCCGTGGTTCGGTTCCGATTATCGCTGGCCACCAGCACGCTGACACTGACCGAAGGTGCATTCGTGGGCGCCCACTACGAGCCACTCGCCTTGACGAGAGTCGTTATTGCGCCAGTCGGTCAGTTCTTTGTCGAGTTCGGCCGGGCCACAGGTGTAGCCGTCGTGTCCGGTGGGCTCTCAGCGCATACGCCGAAACAAAGTCTTTTTAGGAAAAAAGTGAGATTTTGCGCGAGAGATGCCCGACCATCAAAGTGAGCAAGTAGGGGGGTGCGACCCCCTCCCTGGTGGTACTACCGGGTAGGTCTACGGGGTTACGAAAGAAGTCCCTGAGAACTGCACAAACATCTACCACGGCATCTGCCACGGAGCGTCTCCTACCTATTCGACGCCACCGTCCTCAAAGCAACAACTTCCGTGCTCATCCCTGAGTCGCGCTTGCGCGAAGGACTGCTCACGGGCGATGTCTTCGTTGCTCGGTCCGCACACGGGGTTTGATTCGCGTGAGAGCCCGAGTCGCAGTCGCCAGGTCCGGAGGCGAGCACCCAGAGTCCCGCTGCCCATAGCACGACGCTACCGCAGGGGCCGCCGTCCTCAGAGCAACGACTCCAGGGGGGTGGCACTAACTCTCTTGCCTCTTACCCCCCCGCTGAAGTGAGCAAGTAGAGGGGTGCGACCCCCTGCCTGGGTGTTCTGCCGGGTGGGGCTACGGGGTTACGAGAGATACGAAAGAAGTCCCCGAGAACTGCACAAACATCTACCGCGGCATCTACCACGGAGCTTTTCTGTGTGCCTGCGTCGGGTAAACTGGTACTACCAAAACGCAGGGGCCGCAATCGCCGTTCGAGAGGGCAGCGGCTTCTGTGCTGTCTGGGCTCAGAACCAGTCACGCACTCGTCACCCCTACGCAGGGTGCTGTCGCATCTCGTCAAGCTTGTCGACGAGGGCACTATTGCTTTCGACAGCTCAATCAAGCCACGCCTCGACAGCATCTACGTGGCAGTCTGACCCAACGTCTCGACGAAGTTTGTCGCTCTCTTCGTGAAGCCTTACGAGGCGTGCGTCGAGCATTGTTGGCGCTAACGACGAGTTCTCTACGACATCAAGCCGTGTCGGTGGAGGAAATCGAGCGTCTTGCTACGGAATGTGTCGCGAGATGCCAGCTCGTCGTGTATGAGATGGCCTGCACCCTCGACCACAAACACCTCGGTTGCCGGTGAGATATCGGCGAATGCGCCTGCAAGTTCAGGCGAAGCGAGCGCATCGGGCTTCGCCGGGTCCGCGCACACGATGAGCGATGGCACTGCCAAAGGCACTTCGGGATCGAGAAATGCCTGAATGTTCCCGGTGAGAACCGGGTCCAGTACCGACGCGTCGACCCCCAGCATCGATTTGGCCATCTGTTCAATTCCATTGGTATGAAGGATGTCCCCAAATGTCCCTCCTGATGCCGAAGGTGTGGCAGCAAGGATGTCGACGAGCAGATCGACGGTGATCCCTGATGCCTGGAGTCGGGGGACTGATTCGCGCATCAGCTTGAACGACGTAAGTAGCGAGGTCCCTTCCAGTGCCGGTTTGCCGCTGCCTCCGAGTCCAAGCGGGGGATCCTCCATGATGGCCGCCCTCAGCAATTCGGGGTGACGCTGTGCGAGCGCAGCCGTTGTGGCCCCGCCGAGGGAGTGGCCAATCACGATCGCAGGCTGACCCGCAACCCGTTCGAGTACCGTGACGGCATCGCTGATGTAGCCCGATGAGAAATACTGATCGGCAGCCCGGCCAGAGTTGCCGTGACCTCGGAAGTCCAAGCCGAGCACGCGGAAGTGCTCGGCTAAGTCCGGTACGAGCCAGTCCCAGGTTCCGCTGTACGACGTAATGCCATGCAGCAGCAGGATCGGCGGCGCAGACGGCAAGCCGTCCTCGGTCACGTTCAGTTCGATCGAGCCGTTAAGAATCTTCACGACCGGCACAATAGACCGAGCTTCACCGAGTCTCTAAGACCGCGACCGTGACCATCGGGCGAGGTCTCTGGGTCACCGTATATGCGCTTGCGAAGCGATCATTGGCAGGAAAAATCCGTCGATCTGCTCCGCCGTTGAGCGCACCGACTTGGAGAGTCGTGGCCGCTGACAAACGGGGCCGAGTAGGTGCCCACGGACTCAGACATCGGTACTCAAGGTGAGCGCCACCTGAACCGAAGATGACATGGTGCTGCCACGCTCTGGCCACCTGAGATACGTAGTCACTTTTATTCGTTGAACATGTTTCGCTAGCCCAACGCCGTCCTGGACGGCTTTGATCAGAGCCTGAGTTGAGCTACCGCGAATCGGAGGGGTTGTCGATGGGGCCCTCGTAGCGGTCGAAGTCGACAGGGCCGGCGTGGTCGATATCGCCGTCGGGGTCATCGTCGTGGACTGGATGTAGTTCGTCGATCCATAAATAGGTGGTCACGCTGTCAACGATCATCGATCGAAGATGTCCTCCGGATTGCCGGTCATCTGCGATGCCGTGGAGGTGAAGACCAGGGATGGTCTCGCCCTCTGATGAGTCGGGGAATCGAAAGCCGACCATGGTTCCCGTCCAGGTTGGAAAGGCGAACCTAACCTCATCGTCGATGACCTCGCCGAGCGTCTCTCCATCATGCTGTGGCGGAGCAACCGTCCGGAGGACTACATCGGTAAAGCGACCGTGCATTTCGATTGCGCACACGACCTGGTGAGCATCTCGGTGGTGCCGGGCGAGGTAGTCGTCAATCACATGTTGTGTTGATTCAAGTTTGGTTCCAGACGGTACTCGCATCCGATGCCGTCGCCCGCCGTGAGCTGCAATGGCAAAGGCGACTCCGTCTTCAGCGTCTACTGGGATCGGCACACCGGTCATCGGTACGCGCCAGGTTTCACCATGAAGACTCACGACCTCTCCGAGGATGTCGTGCATCACCCCGAGTCCGAGAAGGCTGTCGCCAAAGTGATGACCGACTGTTGCTGCTTGAGAGAAATCACCGGCGAAAAGACGGCCTGCCGATCGCGCTTGTTCGACGAATCCAGCGGAGCGAAAGCGCTCATGGAGATCATTTCGCGCTCGTTTCAAAGCTGGGTCATGCACCGTTCTAGCGTAGAGGAGTTGACATGACGGCTGCTGTTATCCGGCCCCGTATACCGCTGCCGCCCGGGCGAGATCAGCCGTCGATCCTGTTGTCTGCCGTGGGGTCATCGAGTCGCAGGTCGTTCACTAACTGCAGCTCGAAAACGGTTGATCAAGACGCCCTGAGTTGTAGCGGTTAGCGGCTCCCGAACTCGCCGAAGACGCTCAAGTTGTGGCAGCTGTTATGGCTGACCAGCGTCGGGCATACGCCGAGGCGATCGCCGGCATGATTGGACCATCCAAACGCAGGGGCCGCCGTCCTCAGGGCAACGACTTCTGTGCTCAGGTTGCTGTACAAAGCGGTTGCTGACCAGGTGTCAAAGCTTTGACCATTGGCAGATTGGAATGACTGATCACGACCGGACCATGCCCGTTCGCTCAGATCCTGCAGTCAAATTCCGATGTTTCTCAGAGCCTTTCAGGGTCGCACTGAAAGCGCTCAGGGGGTGGCACTAAAAATCTTGCCCCTTACCGCCGTCGGCCTCTCAGGGGTTACACAAAAGTTCTCTACCTTTAGCCCGCGCACTTGTCGATCGTTGCGAGGCCGATGTCGATCGCCTCGGCGCCCATGTGCATCGCAGCGAGCGTCTCGGGAAGTAGCGCCGGGGCGGCGCGCAGGAGTGCTGGCACCGACATGTCGTCGTGGAAGGCGAAGAGCTTGAAGGCCTCGGTGCCGCCAAGTGTCAGGACGTCGTCGGTGGGATCGGTGTCGACCACGGCAGGCATCCGTTGGGCAAAGCCGCGTTCGTGCGCCATCCCCGCATCAGTCGCGATCGCGAAGCCGGTGCCTGGCAGTTCCTGACGGAAGGTTGCGATCGCCTGGTGCGCGAGATCGATGTCGAAGCCCATCAGCCGAAGTAACTGCCCGTCAGGAAAGGTGCCGATCATGGACCCGTTCGTGCCGACGACATGTGAGACCGAGGTGCCGAGTTGGCCACCGAGGTCGGCGACAAGGTGGAGCGGCCGACCCGTGGCAATCACAACGTGATGACCGGCATCTGCGACGGCCTGGACGGCGGCAACGTTGCGTTCCGAAACGTCGCCTCGGGATGTGAGCAGGGTGCCGTCGAGGTCGAGCGCGATCAGCTTGGGGGTCACGGCGTCACCGTACCGATCGCTCCGATGCAACACCCGGGACTGCCCGACGCCACGGCGCCGACGGCCACGCTGATCGACCGTCGAACGCGGAGAGCTAGCGTTCGGAAATGGGCGCATCTGCGGACGGTCTGCTGACAGTCAGCGAGGAGCGAGCGCGAGCGCGGGTCGGTATCAAGTGGACCAAGCATGGTGTCGACGTCATTCCGTCATTCGTGGCAGACATGGACTTTGACCCGCCACAGCCCGTCCTGGACGCCATTCGGGGCCACGTCGATCGCGGCGATTTGGGCTACGGGCCGTTCTCGGCTGAGCTGGCTCCCGCATACGCCGACTGGCAAGAACGCCAGCATGGGTGGCGCCCGGACGAGCGTCAGATTCGGCCGTTCACCAGCGCGCTGCACGCCCTCGAGGTCGCTCTCTGGAACACGACTGAACGGGGCGACGGCATTGTCGTCTTCACGCCGATCTACTACCCGTTTCTCGACGCCATCGCCGACAGCGGCCGACGGCGCGTCGACTGCCCCCTTGATCCCGATGGATGGCGTCTTGACCCCGCACGACTCGAGAGCGCGATCGACGCCACGACCAAGGTGATCCTCTTCTGCAACCCTCATAACCCGACCGGACGCGTTTTCGATGCGGCCGAGATCGCGGCGGTCGCCGATGTCGCCGAACGTCACAACCTGCTCGTGATTACCGACGAGATCTGGGGCGAGTTGTTGCACCCCGGCGCGGTGCATCGCCCGCTCGCGATCTGCGACGAGCGATTCGCTGGTCGGCTCGTCACGCTCGGGTCGGCCAGCAAGACGTTCAACATCGCAGGCCTACGCACCGCCGTGGCGCACATCGATCATGAGCCCCTGCTCTCCGCACTCGCCGCGATGGCCAGTCATCAACAGGGCTCGCCCAGCTCGCTCGGCATCACCGGCACGCTGACGGCGTGGACCGACTGCGACGACTGGATGCGCGCCGTACAACGGACGATCACCGCTCGCCGCGATCAGCTCACGCGGCGTCTCGCTGCTGACGCCCCGACGATCGGCTACCGCGCACCAGAGGCGACCTATCTCGCCTGGCTCGACTTCACTGATGTGGCTGCTGGTGCTGCAGGTGGCGGGTTGGGTGATGATCCGGCGGAGTACTTGCTCGAACACGCTGGGGTCGCACTGTCCAACGGCCCGAAGTTCGGCACCGGGGGAGTGGGCGTCGCTCGACTCAACTTCGCCACGTCGGAACAGATACTCGATGACACGATCGACCGAATCGTGCACACGATTGACCAGCACGATTGACCAATTGGAGACATCCGCATGACCGACACGACCGCAGGCGAGAACGAGCAGCAGGTGCACATCCGCATGGGCGCACCCGGCGACATCGACTGGGCGTCGACGTTGGCCCGACTCGACAAGGTGCTCCGAATTCGGACCACGCCCATTGGCATGAAAATGTTCGAGACCGTCGAGGAGATGGAGGCAGTGCCGAAGATTCGGCGACCGAAGGACGTGCACACAGCAGACCAGATCGTGTCGATGGCGTCGCGCCTCAACTGGACCGTGGGTATCACTGGTGCCGATCTCGTCGGCGCGCAGTGCCAAGCGGTGCTTGGCCTCGGCGCGCAGGATGACGAGTGGTACTCCGGCAAGCACATGGCCGGCGTCTGGTTCGAAACCATCGAAGACTCAGCTGCCCATCAGGCCGCGATGACGATCGTGCCCGTCGGCCGATACCAGGCCATGGCGGTGTCACCGCTGAGTACTGGGCGCCTCGACCCGCCCGACATTTGCATGGTCTACGCGACGCCAGGACAGATGATCTTGCTGATCAACGGACTGCAGTGGTCGGGATACAAAAAGCTCGAGTGGGGCTGCGTCGGCGAGTCGTCGTGCGCCGACTCGTGGGGCCGGGCACTGTCGACAGGCGAGCCGAGTCTTTCCATCCCGTGCTACGCCGAGCGCCGATACGGCGGTGTGCAGGACGACGAGATGTTGATGGCGCTGACCGGGGAACAGTTGGTACAGGCCATCGACGGCATGGAGGCCCTGTCGCGAAACGGTTTGCGATATCCGATTCCTCCGTATGGCATTCAAACCGATGCGCGGGCGGGCCTCGGCGCCAGCTACTGATCGAGCACGGCGCCGGTGGTCTTCGTGGGCCAGCGCGCTCATCGGGTCAGCAACGCTCCCGCTTGTCGTCACGAGGGCGGGAACCGTCGGCCTGCATTTGAGCCACGCGGATCGCATACGGTGCGGAGATGAAGATCTGGCGACTCAAGCAGCACGGCGACCCTCTCGAACAGCTCGAACTGGTCGATGAAGACGCACCCGTTCCGGGCCCCGGAGAGGTGTTGATTCAACAGGAAGCAGTCGGCCTCGCGTTTCCCGACGTGTTGTCGTGCCGGGGGATGTATCAGGTGAAGTCGTACCCCGGGTTCACTCCGGGCGGTGAATCGTGCGGAACCGTCGCGGCGCTTGGCGATGGCGTGACCGGAATCGAGGTTGGCCAGCGGGTCGTCTATCTCGGGAGTAACGGTGGGCTCGCCGAGCAGGTCGTCCACGCCGCGGATGCAGTCTTCGTTGTTCCGGATGGAGTGCCGGCTGAAACAGCCGCAGCGATCCCGATCAACTACTGCACCACGCTCTACGCGCTTCGCGAGCGCGCCAAGTTGCAGCCCGGTGAGTCCGTGCTGATCACGGGTGCTGCGGGCGGTACCGGTACGGCGGCCATTCAGCTCTCCAAGGCGATGGGGGCGACCACCATCGCCGTCGCCGGTGGCGCCACGAAGGTCGGTGTGCTGCGCGATGTCGGCGCCGACGTCGTGATCGATCACCAGGAAACACCCGACTGGGTCGATGCCGTGCGCGAGGCCAGTGGTGGCGGCGTTGACGTCGCCTACGACCCGGTGGGCGGCGACACGTTCCATCAGGTGCGGCGATGCATGGGCTGGGACGGTCGCCTGTTGGTGATCGGCTTCGTTGCCGGGATCCCTGAGTACAAGACCAACCATGCGCTGTTGAAGAGCTATTCGGTCGTCGGCGTGCATTGGGGTGCCTCGTTGCCGCGGTTCCCCGATTCGTTGGGCGAGCAGATGCACACGCTGCTCGACATGGCCGCGGCCGGCACGATTGACCCACCGCTCTACCCGCCGTACGCGTTCGACCAGGCGAGCCAAGCGTTGCAAGATCTCGCCGATCGCAAAACGCACGGCAAGGTCGTCGCCACCTTCTAATCGGACGTTGCTGATCCTTCCGCCGTCGCTGAGGCGTGACGGCGGGCGAGTTCGGCGATGTGTTCGGGGTACATGTCGCAGCAGCCCCCGATGATCGTTGCGCCACCGGCCACCCATTCGTCGACGATGTCCCCGTACGCCTCAGCGGTGAGGTCATCGCGTCGTTCGTAGATGACGCTGTTGGCGGCGTAGTCCTCGGCGTGGGCGTCGGGGAACGCGTTTGCGTACGCGCCGGTCCGGACGTCGAGCCCTGCGTCAGCAAGCTTGGCGGTCAACTCCATCAAGGCGGGGCCGATCTGCTCAGGGAGTGAACAGTTGAACAGCACTGCGTCGACAACGTCGCGATGTCGGCCGACGGCGGCCACGATGTCATCGATCGTGTCGCCCGAACGCAGCGCGATGTGGGCGCCGTGCTTGTCGTCGCCGCTGTAATGATCGGGAAGGGCGAACGCTGCCCAGAGACGCTGCCCGGCACCGTGCTGTCGCACCGCCTCGGCGATCACGTCGAGTTCGGACACGAGGCTGAGTGTCTCGGCGACCCAGAGATCGACGAACGGTGCCAACGAGGCAACGATCATCGAGTACAACGCTGGCGCTCGAACCGCGTCGAAGTGTTCTGGTTCGTACGAGCCAAATAATGGTGGCAACGAACCGGCGACGCTCACCGGGTGCGCGGCAGCGTCGGCTGCTTGGCGGGCGAGTTCTCCAGATGCGCAAGTCAGCGCAGCGCCTCGATCGGCAATGACGTCATCGCCGAGGTGATACGGCACGACGGCGTAGTTGTTCGTGATGATGGTCTGAGCGCCCGCCTCGATGAAGTTGGTGTGTGCTTGGAAGACGAATTCTGGTGCGTCCATGAGCGCCAGCGCCGACCACTCCGGTTGTCGGAACGGCGCACCGATGCGACGAAGTTCCTTGCCCATGCCGCCGTCGAGAATGGTGAGGTGATGCATCAGGTGCCACGTTAGTGAATGGTGTTGCAAAGTATTTCTTGCAATCCTCTTGCATTTCTCGCTATGCGTGATAAAGTACGCAGTACAACAACGGATCAAGCAGTGAGTCAATCAACCGCCCAGCCTGTTGAACAACCATCCAATCCCCCCACATCCGCCAGAGGAGCATCCGATGCGCAACCAGATCAACACCATCGCCGAGAAGATCAACGACCAGGTCACCGAGCAGGTCACCACTGCCACCAAGACCTACACCGAGACCAACGATCGCATCCTCGACGCCATTGTCGACACCAACCGCAAAGCCGTCGACTTCGCCGTCAAGACATTCGATCAGATCAACGATCGCATCGCCGACCAAACTCCGACCATCGAGCTTCCGTTCGACATGCCGAAAATGGACCGCTTCGACGTGCCGACCGCAGCCGACGCTGGCAAGCGGTACATCGACGTTGTCGAGCGCATGGCCGACATGAATCGTGACTTCAGCGAGCGAGTCGTTGCGATGCTCCCCGCCGACAAGCCGGTCGTCAAGCCCGCTGCGACGGCCACCAAGACAGCTGCAGCGAAGAAGCCAGCCGCCAAGAAGGCTCCGGCGACCAAGAAGGCTCCGGCCCGCAAGGCTGTCGCCAAGAAGTGAGCTCGTGCGGCAGGCACCTTCCCTTCCCCCCATCGGGAAGGTGCCGCCGTTGAAGACTCCAACAGAGGGACGACAACGTGCCAGGCACGTTGTCGTCCCTCTGTTTGTTTCCGCCAAGAAGTGAGAGGATGACGCTGATGTCAACCAGCTCAAACGACAGCAATCCGCTCGGTGTCGGAGCGCTTGGCGACTTCATTCGTAGTCAGCGCCGACTCGCTGAACTGAGCCAGCGTGAGCTCGCCAAGCTGGCCGATCTCTCTGACGCCTACCTCAGCCAGCTCGAGCGAGGGCTGCACGAGCCATCGGTTCGCGTGGTCAATGGATTGTCATCGGCGCTCAATGTTCCCGCTGAGAAGCTGCTGAACTTCCTCGGCCGAGAACGTGCCGAGGGCGCCGACGTGGTCACCACGGAGTCAGCGATCGCCACCGATGAATCGTTGACAGACGCTCAGAAGCAGTCCCTGCTCGACGTCTACCGCGCCTTTATCGCCGCCAACGAACACACCTGACGTCAGCCGTCGCCAGGATCCTGAGCGGTCAGAGCAATTGGCGTGCTGCCTCAACAACGACCTCGACGACGCCGGACTCGGCTGCTGCGATCACCGCGGCGTCAGGGGTCTCCTGCTGAGTGCGATTGACGAGCACTCCGGCAGCGCAGCCGGCCCGCCAGCCTGACGACGCGCACATCGTGAACAGCGTCGCGGACTCCATCTCATAGTTGAGGACCCCCATCGACTGCCATTCGTCGAGTGAGCCGCGGAATCGTTCGACCACGCGCCCCGATGTCGTGTCGTACCGCTCCTGGCCCGGATAGAAGGTGTCGCTTGACGCGGTGATGCCGACGTGCACGTTTGCGCCAGAGGCGCGAGCTGCGTCGACCAGTGCAGTGGTGCACTCGAAGTCGGCGACAGCGGGGAACTCCATTGGCGCGAAATGCAGGCTCGCACCGTCGAGGCGAACAGCGCCCGTGGTGACGATGATGTCGCCAGGATTCGCGTCGGGTTGGATCGCGCCGGTCGTGCCGACTCGGAGGAACGTGCGCACGCCGAGTTGGGCCAGTTCCTCGACCGCAATCGACGTCGACGGTCCACCGACGCCGGTTGAGCAGACCACGACGGGTGTGCCGCCGAGGAAGCCGAGCCACGACGTGAATTCTCGATGTGCTGCAAGCGCAACGGGCTCGTCGAGGAGCGATGCGATGCGTGCGACGCGCTCGGGATCGCCCGGGAGAATCGACAGCGTGGCACCTCGCAGGTCGGCGGTGTCAAGCCCCAGATGAAACGTCTCAGCCATTCGGCAACCGTACCCGGAACCGTACGCGTGAGGTCAGTGGCCGGTGACGCCGTGGTACGGGCGACCGGCTTCGTTGAACTCGGTGTAGATCTCCATGAATGCATCACCGAATGGATTGATCCCACGTAAGGGCTGCGAGGCACGGCGCACGGTCCAGTCGTTCGGCGCGAGCGCATTCGCTCGCTCGAAGTTGCGTTCGGCCCCATCGGTGTCACCGTCGCGGCGGAGCTTTGCAGCGATGCGGAAGACGAGGCGAGCCTCTTCCTCTTCAGCGCTGAGGTCGCCGACGACTCCCTTGGCCTCATCCGGGGACATTCGCAGTGTGCCGTCCTTGGCCCAGGCCCGAATGTGGTCCTTCTGCTTCTCGGAGTCGATGCCCGTGAGCTCGCGGAACGTGTCGCTCGCGTAGGCGCTCCAGTTGGGCTGAACGATGTTGTCGTCTTCGTCGATCATCAGCACGGTCGGCACGTTCGAGATCGCGTAGAGCTCGGCAACGATGTGCTCGGCGTCGATGAGAACCGGATAGGTGATCCCGTCACACCCGGCGCGGACCGCCTCGACGTCTTCGTCGATGGCGACAGCGATCACTTGGAAGTTGTGATCAGCGAGTTCTTCTTGGAGTGCCTGCCAACCTGGCAGATCGAGGAGGCAACCTCACCACGACGAAAATGCGACGAGCAACCGCTTCTTGCTGCGGTGGTCGGAGAAGTTCATCGGCAACCCATCGATATCGGGCAGCACGAAGTCCGGCGCCTTCATGTCGTTCACTGCAGCGCGACGCTGTTCGCGAGGTGCGCCAATGGCCACCAGGCCTGACTCGGTGTCGGTAGTTGCCGGGCGATCGAGGAGTGATGCAACCGCGGTGACGTCGATGCGGTCGCCATCGAACAAGGCATCGCGATCGTTGACGATCACGCAGGCGTCGTCCTTGCACAGACCTTCGGGCTTGAGCGTCCAGCCCAGCGCATCTTCGAGGCCAGCTGCGTCAACGAGCGGACCACCTTCCAGCATCACGATGTCGTTCGTCGTCATCTCGCCACCGTACTGGTCGTGTCGCGTCCGGGTCGCTTTGGCGCGTTCCGTCGCGCCGAGAGCCCAGGGCGGCCGGATGAGCGTGAGGGAACGCTGGTCGGTATCGTGCCGCGGTGAGCGAGGTGGGCCCAGTGCAGCGAGCGCGTTCGGAGCGCTCAGTTGTCGCATTCCTCGCCTTCATCGGCATCTTGATGGCCTTTGGTATCGATGGAGCGCTCCCGGCCTTCGACGAACTCAGAGTCGCCTTCGACCTCGACGATCGCGGCCTCAGTCCGGCGATCACCGGAACCGTGTACTTCGTTGGGATGGCGCTCGGACAGCTGGTCTATGGCGTGCTCGCCGACCGCTTCGGCCGTCGCCCCGTCCTCCTCGCCGGTATCGGGATCTATGCGGTCGGCGCGCTGGCCTCGACGATTGCGCCAAACCTTGCCGTCCTCCTGGTGGCTCGGTTCGTCTGGGGTCTGGGCGCCTCCGCGCCGACAGTGTTGAGGTTCGCCATCGCCCGTGACCTGTACGCAGGCGATCAGATGGCTCGGGTGGTCAGCACCTTTAGCGCGGTGTTCTTGCTCGGCCCGATCATCGTGCCGTTCATCGGCGAAGCGATCTTGACGGTTGGGGACTGGCGCGCGGTGTTCGCTGCCGCGCTGGTGCTCGCTGCCGTGACCGGGGTGTGGACCGTTCGATTCGGCGAGACCCTCGATCCGGCCAATCGCCGCACGCTTCAGCTCGCTCCGCTGCTCGACGCTCTCCGAGCGGTCGCGGCCACGCCGGTCACTCGGTGGATACTGATCGCTCAAGCATTCTTCGGCGGCGCGTTCTTCGTGTGGCTCGGCAGTGCCCAACCAGTCATCGACGAGATCTACGACCGCTCCTCGCAGTTCACGCTCTTCTTCGGCGCGTCGGGAATCGGCATGGCACTGGCACTGCTCTTCAACCGTCCACTCATCGAACGATTTGGCGCCGCCCGGATGGTGGTGCTGGCGGCGACGGCATTCGTCGCCCTCGCAGCCGTTGGCCTCGCCGGAACGTTGGCTGCCGACGGTGTGCCGTCGATTTGGTGGTGGTTCGGCTGGGCATTCTTGGCCAACGCGATGTCGATGATCATGGGGCCGATGAGCGCGTCCCTCGCGCTCGAACCGATGGCGGACAAGGCGGGGACAGCTTCGGCAATTCTTGGTGTCGCTCAGCTCGGTGTCGGCGCCGGTCTGGCGGCGATCGTCGATGCGCAGATCGATGCGACCGTCACCCCGATGTTGTTGGGTGCGCTGGTGTACGGCGTACTCGGTCTGGGTTGCCTCGTCTTGGCGACGCGTCAACCTGCCGGGAACGTGCCGAGCCCACGCCCTGTGTCAGTCGGCGAACGCTGACTGCAGATTCTGCATCGTGATCTGACAACCCCTCTCGAGGTTGTCGCGACGCCCTTCGATCTTGCCGGGGTACACGTCGGGCAGCGCGAGCATTGGAGCATCGAAGGACTCGGTCACGCGACAGGACGACGGCCCGGTGGGCTCGATGGTGTAGCTCCATGTCGTGGCATGTTCGAATGCGGGTGGTACCTCATAGGCAAACCCGCTTCCCGGATCAGCGACAGTGACTTCGCAGTCCGCGTGCCAGGTGTAGTCCTTCGCTCGGTTGTGCCCGCGGAAACGCGTCCCGACAGCGATCGCTGCCGCGTCGTCCAGGAACTCGCACCGTTCGTTCTCCGGACTGAGTGTCGGCAGGCGTTCGAGATCGGTGAGAAAGGTGTAGACGTCGGCGGCCGATGCGTTGACGTCGACGGTTGCAGACCCGTTGGTGGCAGATGGCTCCATGGGAGCAGTGTCGTTGATCTGAGCGCCGTCGCACGGATCGAGCTGGAGCTCAGGACATATTGGCCCGGCATCTTGGCCCGGGGTGCGTGGAGGGTGGCCACGCCAATCGCTCAGCCGATTTCGTCGGGCATCTCAGCCTTGCGGCGCCCGATGTAGTCCTGCAGCTCTGCGTCGATGGCATCGTCGATCGGCGGCGGTTCGTAGCTGGCGAGTGACGCCTTCCATGCTGCGTTCGCTCGGTCAGCGGTGGTGGTCGAACCGTCTTCCATCCACTGCTCGTAGCTGGAGTTGTCGGCCAGTGTCGAGCGATAGAACGCAGTCTCGAAGTTGGCGAACGTGTGGCCCGTGCCGAGGAAGTGCTCGCCCGGCGTGTGCTCGAGGAACGCATCGACGCCCTGGCCGTTCTCGCTCATGTCGAGGCCCTGGCCGAACTTCATCATCATGCCGAGCTGATCAGCATCCATCATGAATTTCTCGTACCCGACGGCGAGGCCGCCCTCCATCCAACCCGCCGCGTGCAGCACGAAGTTCACACCCGCCATGACGGTCGGGATGATCGTTGACGCAGACTCGTACGCCGCCTGTGCATCGGGCAGCTTCGATGCTGTGAGCGAGCCGCCCGAGCGGAATGGGACGCCGAGGCGTCGAGCGAGGGCCGAGACGGTGTACAGGACGATGGCGGGTTCGGGCGTGCCGAACGTCGGTGCGCCAGTCGCCATGGACATCGACGACGCGAACGATCCGAAGATGACGGGGGCACCTGGGCGCACGAGCTGGCAGAACGCCATTCCGGCAAGCGCTTCAGCGAGCGTCTGTGCGGCGACGGCCGCCGCTGTAGTCGGGGCCATAGCTCCGGAAAGGATGAACGGAGAGATGATGCACGCCTGATTCGCCGCTGCATAGGTTTCCGCAGCGGCCAACATCGTGTCGTCCCACACCAGTGGGGACGAGGCGTTGATCAGCGATGACATCACGGTGCGGTCGGCCAGATCTCCACCGAACCCGATCCGGGCGAGTTCGATCGAGTCGGCTGCCCGCTCGCCGGCGGTGACCGAACCCATGAACGCCTTGTCGCTGTATTTCAGGTGGGCGTACACCATGTCGAGATGCCGCTTGTTGACGGGAACGTCGACGGGCTCGCACACCGTGCCGCCCGAATGATGCAGGTGAGGCGACGAGTAGGTGAGCTTGACGATGTTCTCGAAGTCGTTGATCGTCGCGTAACGGCGGCCTTGGTCCTGGTCGTAAACGAACGGTGAGCCGTAGTTCGGCGCAAACACCGTATTGGGTCCGCCGATTTCGACGTTACGTGCAGGGTTGCGAGCATGCTGCGTGTACTGCCGCGGCGCAGTCGCCTGAACGAGTGTGCGACACAGCCCGCGAGGGAACCGGACACGTTCGCCGTCGATCTCGGCACCTGCATCGCGCCACATCTCGAGCGCGCGTGGATAGTTCCGGAACTCGATGCCGACCTGTTCGAGGATCGTCTCAGCGTTGTATTCGATCAGCTCGAGGTGTTCGTCGGTGACCAACTCGTACGGACGGATCTGTCGTTGCAGGTAGGGCGGAGTCGGCGTTGCCGACGTGGCTCGACTCGCCGCTCGCCCGGCGCGACCACCGGACCTGCGTCCTCGACGTTCTTCACTCACCAGGACCCCCATCACGACGCACTACCGCTCGACGTCCCACCATGCGGAACTGTTCCAGCATACAGAACACTCATCCCCCCGTCGACCGGAGCACAACTCCCGAAAAATGCTGCATAAGCGTCGCTGTGCGACGCTCCTCCGACATTTTTGGGAGTGGGAGTGGGAGTGGGAGTGGGAGTGGGAGTGTCAGGTGGGGCGTCGACGGCGGCCGGTGCGTTGACGCCCGCCGACGGCGTCGAGCTTGGGTTGTGCTGAGGGCAGGGCGGTCTCGCTCGCAAGGTTCGGAGTTGGCTCGGTGGTGTGTGGGAAGCCCATTGCATTCACGAACAGCTCCTGGAAGCGCGGCTCGGTCGCTGTCTCGATCTTTTCCACGCGCCGGACAGCCGCCTCGATCTCGACACGTTGTGCGGCTGATACGAGCGCTCGAACAGCACCGGCGCCTGCGGCGTTTCCGACCGAGGCGACCTGAGTCACCGGCACGTCGGGAACAAGGCCAAGGACCTTGGCATACAGCGGGTCGATATGCGCCCCGAATGCACCGGCAAGACGCACCGAGCCGATCTCGTTCGGGTCGGTCTTGCCAGCGTGTTCGCAGAGCAGATCGATGCCGGCGCGCAATGCTGCCTTTGCGAGTTGGATCGCACGGACGTCGTCCTGCGTGACGTTGATGTTCGCCGTCGGATCATCGGCGTCGCCGAACAGCCGATAGGAGAACGTCCGGCCATCGGCGAACACCCGGTCGGTCTTCGACGGCCCGTCTGAGCGGACCGTGCCGTCGACATCGAGGAGACCTGCGAGATAGAGCTCGCCCATCACCTCGATGATCCCCGAACCGCAGATTCCTGAGATGTCGAGTTTGGAAGTTTCTGCGCTGAACGCTGGATCGTCGGACCACAGGTCACTGCCGATCACCTTGACGCGAGGCTCGAGGGTGTCGCGATCGATGCGCACGCGTTCAATGGCACCCGCCGTTGCGCGCATCCCCGCCGAGATCTGAGCACCTTCGAAGGCTGGGCCCGTGGGGGAGGAGGCAGCGAGCACGTGCTCGGAGTTGCCGAACACGATCTCGGCATTCGTGCCGACGTCGACGAGGAGTTGCAGCGCGTCCGAGCGATGAGGACCCTCAGCCAGGATGGCGCCAGCGGTGTCGGCACCGACGTGGCCGGCAATGCATGGCAAAAGGTATGTCGACGCGAACGGCGCATCAATTTCGAGGTCAGTGGCGCGGACGGTCACGGCGCTGTCGGTCGCAAGGAGGAAGGGTGCCTGGCCCAGGGGAGTGGGGTCGATCCCGAGGATGACGTGATGCATGATTGGGTTCCCGACGAGGGTCATGTCGAGAATCGACGACCGATCGATCGGACGCAGCGTGTCGACGCTGGTCGCAGCGTCGTCGACGAGTTCGCCGACCATGGTGTTCAGCGCGGCGCGGATCGAACGGGTGAGCTCGACATCGCCACCCGGGTTCATCATCACGTACGAGACCCGCGACATGAGGTCATCGCCAAATCGGATCTGTGGATTCATCACGCCATTACTCGCGACCACCTCGCCGGTCGCTAGGTCGACCAGGTGGCCGGCGACAGTGGTCGACCCGACATCAACGGCGACGCCGAAGGAGCGATCGACGTAGCCGGGATACACGGCGCACACATCGCAGCCGTGCCGAACGCCGACAGTGATTGCGTTGTCGCCCTGCTTGGCAGCATCGGCGATCAACGGCAGCACGTGCGCGTCGAGGCGCGCCATGGTGACGTCGTAGTCGGCGAGCAATGCCGCGCCGATCTGTTCGCTCAACCCGCCGAGCTCGGCTCCCAACTCCGCCTTCGGTAACTCGATGTAGTGCAATCGCACCAGCGGGTCGACTTCGATGTTGCCGAGATCGACCGACTTGCGGACGACCTGCTTGTGCACTTGGCTTGCCGCAGGGATCTCGACGACGACGTCACCGCACACCCGCGCTGCGCAGCCGAGACGCTGACCGTCGAGGATCGGGCGCCGCCCGGTGTACTCCTCTTCGGTCGAGGCCCAACCGGTGATCGAGTTGTCGGTCGACTCGATCTGCCACTTGGAGAACGACCCGGCTGTTGGGACGACTTGGCATCGCCCGCACAATCCGCGACCACCGCACGTGGAGTCGAGGTCAGCACCTGCCTGCCGTGCCGCATCGAGCACCGTCGTGCCCTCATCGACGGTGACCAAAAGCCCTGACGGCGCAAAGACCACCCGATGTCGTGCATCCATGCCGCTGGATCAGCCTTCGACGCGGGCGCGTCGCCCGCCGCGTCGACGTGGGGCGCCGCCCGCCGCGTCGCCAGCCGCTTGGCCGCCACCCTCGCGATACGTCGCGATCCAAGCGCCGCAGTCCTGATCGTGACCGGCGAGTACGTCGGCGGCTTTCACGGCCTTCTTCACCTCATCGTGCAGTGGGCTCATGATTGCCGAGGTCATCCCGTTCGAAATCGCCATCGCGAGGAAGGTGCCGGTGATCGCATGACGTTCCGGCAATCCGAAGCTCACGTTCGAGGCTCCGCAGGTGGTGTTGACCTTCAGCTCGGTCTGCAAGCGGCGGAGCAGCTTGAACACTTGCTGGCCGGCCTGACCCATGGCACCGATTGGCATCACCAACGGGTCGACGATCACATCGGATGACGGGATGCCGTAGTCGGCGGCACGGTTGACGATTTTCCTGGCGACTTCGAACCGCACGTCGGGATCCTCGGAGATGCCGGTCTCGTCATTCGAGATTGCGACGACAGCAGCGCCGTACTTCTTGACGAGCGGCAGGACTCGCTCCATCTGTTCGTCCTCACCGGTGACCGAATTGATCAACGGCTTGCCCTGATAGACGGCGCAGCCGGCTTCGAGCGCTTCGACAATCGAGGAGTCGATCGACAGCGGCACGTCGGTGACTGACTGCACGAGCTGAATTGCCTGCGCAAGAAGAGCCGGTTCGTCAGCGAGCGGAATACCGGCATTGACGTCAAGCATCTGGGCGCCGGCGGCGACCTGCGCGAGTGCGTCAGCTGCCACGCGCTCAAAGTTGCCTTCCTTCATCTCCGCTGCAAGCAACTTGCGACCGGTTGGGTTGATGCGTTCGCCGATCATGACGAACGGACGATCGAAGCCGATGACGACTTCCTTTGTTGCGGAGCTGATGATGGTCTCGGTCATATTGCTGTCGATTCTCTTCGAGTGACTTCGGAGTCGAGTTACTTTGGGGTCGGGACCAGGTGTCGCTGGCGGGGTGCGGAGGAGTGAACAGGTCGGTCAGGCAGGCGGGCCGTCGGGATCGAGGCCGCCGTTGGCGACGATGGCTTCGAGGCGTTCCTTGGGATATTGGTCTTCGATGTCGGCACAGAGCTGGTCGAGCTTGGCACTGATGTCGCCCTCGCTCAACGGTGCGGCGGTGTTGCGCCACTCTTTGACATAGTCGTCGGTCGACGTCAGCCCGGCAACGCCAGCGGCACGATCGATTGCGTGTTGGAACCGGGCGTGCAGCAGCACCTTGCTCTGCTCGGCGGCACCGCGGGCGGTGAGTTGCGCTGGGATGTCGCGCCAGTAAATCGTGCTGACCGTGGGCCCGCCGCCACCTCGCCGTCGGTTCGTCCGTCTGCCGGTCTGGCGCTCACGCATCGCGCCTTGATCGAGTTCGTCGCCTGCTGATTGTTCTTCGCTCATCACGCTGTTGCTTTCCGTGTGAAGTCCACCATGGTGGACTCGAGTTCGCCGTAGCCAGTGTGCTCGATGTGCAGCTCGAGCCCCAGCCGGTCAGCGCACTCATGGGCGGCGGCCCGGGCCTTGGGGTCATCGGTCTGTTCGAGATACACGCACCGGGTGTAGTTGCCGAAGTACATGTCGCGCAGCTCGGGGTGCTTGGCGATCCCCATGCCGTCCCAGATCAACCGCTCCCAGTTCCGGGCGAGGAAGTCGGTCAGGTAGAAGCTGCCGAGCGCATGATCCTGGAGCTCGTCGAACCGGGGTGCAGTGGCGAAGAATTGGTAGCAGTGCGCGCCGGCGAGCATCTCCACGTTTTCCTCGGCGCACACCTTGTCCAACAATCCGCCGGTGCCGCAGTCTGCGTACCCGATCAGAATCTGGTCGAACGTTCCTGCCGCTGGCTCTGTACCCGCATCGAGGAGTTGATTGTCGCCGGGCGGCGACGCGCCGGTCGACGAGTTGGTGCCTGGCACCATGTCGTCTTGCAGCATGTCGTCCTTGCCGCGGGCCCGGTGGATTCGTTGGCGGACGAGTTCGGGGATTTCTTTCGGGCGGTTGTGCAACGAAGCAGGAAGGCACTCGACGGTCACGTTGACCAGGCCGTTCAGCTCGGTGATTGCGAGCAGTTCACGCGCCAGTGCCCCGCACGCGATGACGAGCACCCGTGGGGCGGTCATGGCTCAGGCGTGGACTGACGGGCCGGCGGGCTCCGGGTTGCCGCGTCGCGCCGACACCAGGGACTTGGCCTGCTCGGAGGCCACCGCTGCGTCGCGGCAGTAGGCGTCCGCGCCAATTGCTTCGCCGAACTCCTCATTGAGTGGAGCGCCACCGACGAGGATGATTTGATCGTTGCGACGGCCTTTCTCGGTGAGGGTGTCGATGACGACTTTCATGTACGGCATCGTGGTGGTGAGCAAGGCCGACATGCCCAAGATGTCGGGTTGGTGCTCGTCGAGGGCGGCGATGAATTCGTCGACGTCGGTGTTGATGCCAAGATCGATCACTTCGAACCCGGCACCTTCGAGCATCATTGCGACCAGGTTCTTGCCGATGTCGTGGATGTCGCCCTTGACGGTGCCAATGACGACCTTGCCGACGGACTCAGCGCCCGTCTCGGCCAACAGCGGACGGAGAATGGCCATGCCCGCCTTCATCGCGTTTGCGGCGAGCAGGACCTCGGGAACGAAAAGAATGCCGTCACGGAAGTCGATGCCGACGATGCGCATGCCTTCAACGAGTGCGTCGTTCAGGACGCGGTCGGGCCCCCAACCGCGGTCGAGCAGGATGGTCGTGCCCTCCGCGATTTCTTCCTTCATGCCGTCGTAGAGGTCGTCGTGCATCTGGGCAGTCAGATCCTCGTCACTCAGCAGCGCAAGATCGATGTCTTCGTCGCCGTTCGAGTCGCCGGCGGCGTCGATGTCGTCACTCATGTTGTTGTCTCCAGAGAGAGGGGCGGAACGAGGGGGCCTCGTGCCGTTGTTCCGCAATGCGGAACTGTACCGTATGGTGAAACAGTACGCCAGGCCCCTCTGGGACGAGCGATCTCTGCAGGCTAATGATGCAAGTCGCGTCCTGCAATGATGTCGGTCGTCAAGCCTGGTCGCCGCGACGTTGCGCACGTCACCAAAGCGTGCAGACGGCTCCAAAGCTGCTATCCAAGGTGCATGGCAGGTGTGCAGTCGATCGAGCGAGCCTTCACGGTGCTTCGCGAACTTTCACTCGGCCCGGCTGGCGTCACGGAGATTGCTGAGCAGGTCGGTCTGCCGAAGTCAACGGTGTCTCGCTTGCTCTCGGCGCTTGAAGCAGAGGGCGCAGTCGCACAACGCGAAACGGGTTCGGAGTACGAACTCGGTGCCGGTCTGGCAGCTCTGGCCGATGCTGCAAACAACGACGCGAATATGGCGGCTGTCGTCCGCCCGTTCTTGATCGAATTGAGCGAGGAAACCGGAGAATCAGCAGGATTCGTGGTGCGTTCAGGTCGAAACGTGTACTGGGTTGACAGCGTCGATGACGAGGAGTCCGCCGTGCAGGTGCAGAACCGCACCGGTTTCTACGCGCCCATGCACTCGGTCCCGGCGGGTCTGGCGCTGCTCGCCCACTTACCGCCCGACGAGATTCAGCGCTATCTCGCTCAGCCGCTCGAGCGGGTCAACCAGCGCACGATCACCGACGTCGCGACGCTGCGCGCGCACCTCGATCAGATCGTCAACGACGGTCTCATGTGGTCGATCGACGATCTCGGTGACGGCATCACGGCGCTCGATGTCCCGTTCCGCGGCGCAAGTGGCCATTTTGAAGGCGCCCTCTTTGTCAACGCTCCGAGCTTCAGATTTCCTGCCGAAGGTGACAAGGACCGCGTCGAAGCCCTCGTCGTCGATGCTGCGCAACGGTTGTCGGACCGCTTCACCGTGCACTGAGCCGTTGCCCATCTGTTTCACCAGACGGGTTTCACCTCGACGGTGCAACGGTGATGACGGAGTAACCATGGTGCAACAGACGAGACGTTTCGCGCTGGGTGCGGTCGCGAATCGGCAGTAGCTTCGACGGGGATGAAGCGACAGGACAAAGCCGACCGCATTGGCGAGATGCTCGACGATCTCTACCCGAACCCGCCGGTGCCGCTTGATCATCGCAACCCCTACACGATGCTCGTCGCCGTGGCGCTGTCCGCGCAGACGACTGACAAGAAGGTCAACGAGGTCACCCCTGCGCTGTTCGACGCAGCATCAACACCGGAGGAAATGGCACGTCTGTCACCGGAGGAGATCCTCGGCTTCATCAAACAGGTCGGCCTCGCACCGACAAAGGCACGCAACCTGTCGACCATGGCGCACCAGATTGTGGACGCCGGCGGCGAAGTCATTGCCGACTGGGAGTTCCTCGAGGGGCTCGCCGGGGTCGGGCACAAGACCGCTGGTGTCGTGATGGCCGGGGCGTTCGGTTTTCCAGCGTTTCCTGTCGACACCCACATTCATCGCCTCGCAGATCGTTGGGGCCTGAGCGATGGGAAGAACGTCGAGAAGACCGAGCGAGACCTCAAAGCGGTGTTCCCTGAAGACACGTGGGATCGACGGCACCTGCAGATCATCTACTTCGGCCGGGAGTACTGCCCCGCCAAATATCACGATCTGACTGGCTGTCCGATCTGCAGTTGGGCCGCCACCAAGAAGCGCATCGCCGCCGAGTCCAGGTAGTTCCACCCGACCCCAACGTGACACACGGCGGGAATAGTCTCCCCTGAGGTTGGGAAGAGATTCACAAGGGCTGATATCTTCGGGCCCGCATGTCGCTCTTTCTTCGCGATTACCTCAACGTTGTCTGGTTTGGTATTGCAGCGCTCGCCATTGGCGGGTTGCTGCTCGGACTCGCCGCGGCGATTCGCCCGTCCAAGCCCAACTACGACAAGTCGATGGCATACGAATCGGGTGTCGACCCGGTGGGGATGGGCTGGTCTCAGAGCCAGATCCGTTACTACGTGTTCGCCCTGCTCTTCGTCATCTTTGATGTTGAAGCGGTGTTCCTCTTCCCCTGGGCAGCGTCCGCAGAGAGGTATGGCACGTTCGGCCTCGTCGCGATGCTCGTCTTTATCGTGCTGCTCCTCGACGGCCTGGTCTACGCCTGGAAGCGGGGGCTCCTCCGATGGGTCTGATGTTCCTTCGCTCCGCCATGGGCTCCAACTCGCAGAGAAAGACGGTCTGACATGGGTCTCGTCGACAAGGGTCGCCTGCCGGCTCCGCTGACCAAACTGTTCAACATGAGCCGCTCCTACAGTCTCTGGGTGTACCAGTGGGGTCTCGCCTGCTGTGCCATCGAGATGGGTGCAGCGTTCGGTTCGCCTCGTTACGACGTGATGCGGCTCGGCGTGATCCCGCTGCCTGCCAGCCCACGCCAAGCCGACTTTGTCTGCGTGTCCGGCACGGTCACCGACAAGATGGCGCCGGCGGTGAAGCGACTCTGGGAGCAGATGCCCGAGCCGAAGTACGCCATCTCGATGGGTTCGTGCGCCAACTGTGGTGGCCCCTACTGGGACAGCTACTCGGTCACCAAGGGCGTCGACCAGATCATCCCCATCGATGTCTACGTCCCCGGCTGCCCGCCGCGGCCTGAAGCGCTGCTCGAAGGCATCGTGCTCCTCCAACAGCGGATCAAGAACGAAGACATGGCCGCCAAGTGGCGCGGTGACGAGTTCACGACCCTGCAGCGAACCCGCGCCATGGAAGCCGGCGAGGTTGACCGTGATGGCGAGCTGATCAACGAGCCGACCGACCCGACCCCCGAGATGGCCCAGGCGGCTGATTCGGTGCAACCCGAACCGATCGTCGTTGGCGGTGGCCCCATTGAGTGACGACACCACAACCCAGGACGCGCCCGGCGCCGACGCTCCGGCAGCACTGCCCGGAGACGGACTGCGCGAAGGCATCATCGACAACCTGCGCAGCCACATCGGTGACGCGATCGTCGACACCAAGATCACGCCCAATGACGATCTCTGGATTCGCGTCAGCACTGAGGCGTGGTTGTCGACTGGTCAGGCGTTGAAGGACGCCGGGTTCACCTACTTCTGCTTCCTCTCGGGGCTCGACTGGATGCCGTCGCCGTACGGCACGAGCGAAGAAGACCCGGATGACGAGCCCAAAGAACCCGACACCGAAATCGTGCAGGGTTACACCGGTGGCGAGACTCGCTTCCAGGTGTTCGCGCGTCTCACCGACCTCAACCGTCACGTGGGCGTCACGATCAAGGCCGACGTTCCTGACGATCGGCTCGTCATGGAATCGTGGAGTCACCTCTTTGCCGGGGCCAACTGGCACGAGCGTGAGTGCCACGAGATGTACGGGATCGGGTTCGACAACCACCCCGACCTCCGCAACATGTACCTGCCGGGCGACTTCGAGGGCTACCCGCTTCGCAAGGACTTCCCGCTGCTCGCCCGCATGGTCAAGCCATGGCCGGGCATCGTCGACGTCGAACCCATGCCGGCTGAAGACGAAGCAGAAGCACCCGTCGACGAGAAGGGTGACGAGTCATGACGTTGACCGACCGCCAGCAACTTTCGTACATCGCGAGCCAGGCTGCCGACGCGCGCCTCAACGTCGAACTCGAGACCGAGGGCATGACCCTCAACATCGGTCCGCAGCACCCGGCCACGCACGGCACGCTCCGCATCATCTGTCGCCTTGACGGCGAGCAGGTCGTCTGGGCTGAGCCGGTTGCCGGATACATGCACCGCGGCTACGAAAAGCTCACCGAGGTCCGCACGTTCCCGCAGGTCACCACCCTCGTCAACCGCATTGACTGGCTCGGCAGCTTCGCCAACGAAGTGCCGTTCATCCTCGCTGCCGAGAAGCTGATGGAGATCGAAGCGCCACCGCGTGCTCAGGTCATCCGCACCATCCTCTTCGAGTTGTCACGAATTGCGAACGTGTCGCTGTTCCTTGGTGACCTTGGCGTGCAAATGGGCGCGATCACGCCGGTCTTCCTTGCCTTCCGTGACCGTGAATACATCCTGAACCTCATCGAAGGTGCCACCGGTGGTCGCTTCCACCCGAACTTTGACCGTATTGGCGGCCTGAAAGACGATCTACCCAAGGGCTGGATCGAAGAGACGCGCGGCGCCGTCAAGAAGCTTGAGCAGTTCTGCGACACGATCGATGACCTGCTCTTCGGCAACGAGATCTTCCAGAGTCGGATGCGCGGCATCGGCATCATTCCTGCCGATATCGCCAAGGACTACGGTCTCTCCGGTGCGAACGCCCGTGCGTCCGGCATCGACTGGGACCTCCGTCGCGATCAAGACATCCCGCTCAGCTACGACCTTGCCGACTGGAAGGTGTGGACACACCCCGACGGCGACTCGTGGGCCCGCTGCTGGATTCGTCTCCAAGAGACCCGCGAGTCCTGCAAGATCGTGACGCAACTCCTCGATCAGATCCCGGCCGGCCCGGTGATGACCAAGGTGCCACGCATCATCAAGGTGCCCGAAGGCGAAGCCTGGGTGTCCACGGAGAACCCGCTCGGCGAGATGGGCTACTACGTCGTCAGCAAGGGCGGCCTCGGGCCGTTCCGCGTCAAGATTCGCTCGGCGAGCTTCAACAACATCTCGATCGTGCCGTGGGCGTTGAAGGGCGTGTACGTCCCTGACGTCATCACGATCCTTGCTTCGCTCTACTTCATCCTCGGAGACATCGATCGCTGATGCTCGCTCAACTTGCAGCCGAATTTCCGGACTTCTGGCCGGAGTGGTCCATCCCGTATTGGCTGATGTCGATTTTGCGCGTCGTGGGTGGCCTCGTCGCGGTGCTGCTGCCCGCCGGTGGCATCGTCTATCTGTTCCTGTTCAAGATGATGTCGTTCATGCAGAGCCGTCTCGGCCCCATGGAGGCCGGTCCGTACGGGTCGATGCAGCTGCTTGCTGAAGTCGGCAAGTGGATGCAAAAGGAAGACCTTGCGCCGGAGAACGCCGACTTGCGGATCTATCGCATGGCGCCGCTCATCGTGCTGCTGTCGACGTTCCTGCTGATCGTCGTCGTGCCGTTCGGTCCCCAAGCGTGGTTCACCAACTTCGAGACCGGCATCTTCTACGCGTTGGCCGTTGGGTCGGTCAGCGTGCTCGGCATCCTCATCGCCGGCTGGTCGTCGGCCAACAAGTACTCACTGCTCGGCGGCCTGCGTGCCGGCGGTCAGCTGATTGCTTACGAACTCCCGATGGTGCTCGCCACCCTCGGCGTGGTCATCCAAGCCGAGTCGATGAACCTCAACCGGATCATCGAAGTGCAGAACACCGGTGAGATCTTCGGCATCGGCTGGTTTGGCAACCCGTTCATCATCACGCAGTTCGTTGGCTTCTTGATCTTCATGATCGCCGTGCAGGCCGAGCTGACGCAGGCACCGTTCGACATGCCGATTGCTGAGTCCGAGCTCGTGTCCGGTTACATGACCGAGTACTCGGGCTTCCGATTCCTGATCTTCTTCATCGCCGAGTTCGCCACGGCTGGCGTCTTCAGCTTCATTGCTGCGGCGCTGTTCCTCGGTGGCTGGGGCGTTCCCTTCGAATGGTTCGGCTGGGACAACCTCGGCGATGTCGCCTGGTGGATGAACTTCGTGGGCCCCGTCATCATGTTCACCAAGATGTTCGCCCTCGTCGGTGTCATCATGTGGGTGCGCTTCAGCTACCCGCGTTTCCGTGAGGACCAACTCCAGACCTTTGCCTGGAAGGTGCTCATCCCGCTCGCACTGGCCAACACGGCCGTCACTGCAATCTTGAAGGTGGTCCTCTGATGCCCAAGGTTCCTGGACTCATCAAAGGTCTCGGCGTCACTGCCGGCATCCTCGGCAAGACGCTGAAGAACGGTGCCGACACCGTGCAATACCCGCACGAGAAAGAAGCGCCGCCGATTCGCGCCCGCGGCGTGATTGCGCTGCACGAAGACAACTGCACTGCCTGCATGCTCTGCTCGCGCAGCTGTCCCGACTGGTGCATCTACATCGAGGGCCACAAGCAGCTCGCGCCAGCGCGTCGCGCTGGTGGCAAGCCGCGCCAGGTCAACCACCTGGACCGATTCGACATCGACTATGCGCTCTGCATGTACTGCGGTATCTGCGTCGAGGTCTGCCCGTTCGACGCACTGTTCTGGAGCCCTGAGTACGAATACTCCGAGCCGAAGATCGCCGATCTGCTCCACGACAAGGCCAAGCTCGGCGAGTGGATGGAGACGGTGCCTGAGGCGCCCGAACTCGAAGCGGGAGCCGGCAAGTGAACACAGGCGCCATGAATGACGTTGCCCTTCAATGGTCGCGAGGTGGACAGTGAACCTGCACGCTCTGATTGCGCAGACCGACGCTGAACCGGCGGTCAATGTTGCCTTGAACATCGGGTTCGGCCTCATTGCCACGGTGATGATCTTTGCGGCGTTCAGCGTGGTCACCACGAAGAACGTCGTGCATGCGGCGTTGTATCTGGTCCTCGTCCTCGCCGGCGTTGCGGCACAGTTCATTCTGGCTTCGGCGGAGTTCCTCGCGGTGGCGCAGGTGATGGTGTACATCGGTGCCGTGATGGTGCTGTTCCTGTTTGGCATCATGCTCACCCGTGCCCAGATCGGAAAAGAAGACGGTCTCAACAACCAAGGCTGGCAGCTCGGTATCCCCGTCGCCGTCGTGCTCTTCGGGCTGCTCGGCTACGTCATCTTCAACACCTTCGAAGACGACGTGCTTGAAGAGCGTGCGCCGTTCCCGACCGAGCAGCTCTCCGACCAGTATCTGTCGGCCTACCTCGTGCCGTTCCTGGCAGTGTCATTTGTTCTGCTCGCCGCCGCCATTGGCGCCATCGTCCTGGCCCGGAAGGACTGAGGCTCATGCTTGCTGTCAACTTCCTCCTGCTCGCAGCGGTGCTGTTCTGCATCGGCGTGTTCGGTGTCATTGCGCGGCGCAATGCCGTGCTCGTGCTGATGTCGATCGAGCTGATCCTTGCTGCCGTCAACTTGAACTTTGTCGCCTTTGCGATGATGAACGACAACATCGACGGGCAGGTGTTTGCACTGTTCGTCATCGCCATTGCTGCCGCCGAAGTCGGTGTCGGCCTCGCCATGGTGCTCATGATCTACCGCAACCGCAAGTCGATCGCCCTCGACGGACTCTCGGAAATGAAGGGCTGACGTGCTCGCCGTAGAAGACACACATGCTGCGCTCGAACTGAGCTCAGGCTGGTTCCTGGACAACGCTTGGCTCATCGCGCTCATCCCTGCCATCGGTTTTGCGCTGATCATCGGCCTCGGCAAGAAGATGCCGATGAAGGGTTCCGAGATCGGTCTTGCATCGATGGCCGCATCGCTCGTGATTGCGACGGGCGCTGGCATCCAGTGGATGCAGCGCACTGACTCTGCATCGCACGGTGGCGACGAAGCGATCGGGGGCGCCTTCAGTGGTGTTCGCGGAGTACTGCGCGCCAGCGAAGGTGGCGAGGTCGAGCCATACATCGAACCCGTCGTCACCCAATGGGTGTGGTGGCAGAACTCCGGCCTCGAGTTCGGCCTCGGTTCCCACATCGATGGCCTGTCGGTTCTGTTGCTCTGGCTGGTGGCCTTCATCTCCCTGCTCGTCCAGGTCTTCAGCCTTGACTACGTTCGAGGCGATCGTCGTTACACCCACTTCTTCGCCGCACTGACGCTGTTCTCCAGCGGCATGTTGGTGATGGTCATGTCGTCCAACATGGTTCAGCTCATCTTGGGCTGGGAGATCATGGGCCTCTGTTCGTTCATGCTGATCGGTCACTGGTGGGAAGACGCTTACAACAGCCACTCGGCCCTCAAAGCCTTCTTCACGGTGCGCGTCGGCGATGTCGGCCTGCTCGTCGGTACGGCGATCCTGTTCTTCGGCGCCAATGACTTCGCCGTGGCGAACCTCGACTCGAACGGGTTTGACATTCGAGCCATCCAGGCGTGGGCGTTGTCTGGAGACGGCTCGAGTTGGACCTTGATCATGGCGTCGAGTGCGCTGTTCATTGCCGCGATCGGCAAGTCGGGCCAGTTCCCGCTGCACACGTGGCTCCCCGACGCCATGGCTGGTCCGACGCCGGTGTCATCGCTGCTGCACTCGTCCACGATGGTCGTCGCCGGCGTCTTCCTCGTTGCTCGCATTTACCCCGTGTTCTGGGAGGGCTTCAACATCGCCAACGGCGGGTTGAGCTTTATTGCGATTATCGGTGGCATCACGATCGTCGTCGCGGCGCTTCTTGCCTTTGTGCAGGACGACATCAAGAAGGTGTTGGCGTATTCGACCGTGTCCCAGCTGGGCTACATGATGCTTGGCCTCGGTACCGGCGCCTGGCTGCCGGCTGTCTTCCACGTGTTCACGCACGCCTTCTTCAAGTGCTGCCTGTTCCTCGCTGCTGGATCGATCAGCCATTCCGGCTCGCATCACTCCTTTGACATGAAAAAGGACATGGGCGGCCTGCGCAAGTTCATGCCCATCACCTTCGGTGCGTGGTGTGTGTCGACGCTCGCCCTCACCGGTGTGATTCCGTTCGCCGGCTTCTGGTCGAAGGACGAGATCATCGACAACGTCGGAGCCAACGGCTACACGTTCCTCTTCTGGGTCGGCCTCGGCGGCGCGGCGCTCACGGCGATGTACATGACCCGTGCGACGTACCTCACCTTCTTCGGCGAGCCCCGCGGCGCTGCCGCCGGTATCCATCACGACGACGATCATGGCTACGCGACTGAGTTCCGCGAAGAGATCGTTCACGCCGACGCGATCGACCGCGAACTCGTCACGGCGGGTGCTGCGCCGAAGTCGCTCAGCGCAGCGGCCGCACACACCGACGATCACGGCGACGACGGTCACGGCGACGACGGTCACGACGATCACGACGATCACGGACCACATGAGTCCGGCAAGCTGATCCTCGTCCCGATTGTGATCCTCGCCTTCCTGGCACTCACGTCTGGCTTCGTCAACCCGACGCCGCTGGCCGGTGACGCGCTGGGCGCGAACCTCGGCGAAGGCGTTGAGCTGCTCAAGAAGTACGTCGAGCCCCGCTATGAACCTGTCGCCATCGGCGAGACGGCGGGGCACGCCGGCGAAAGCGTGCAACTGCTCGAAGTCACTCCGTTGCCTGCAGCCGAAGAAGGTGCAGATGGCAAGGACGCCTACGCCACCGGCTGTGGCCGAACCGATCCCGAGCCCGGCACGGTCTGCTACTTCCCGAAGGTCAAGCACGCTGTCCCCGAGCTCAGCAAGATCCTGCTGTCGCTTGGTGTCGTTGCCCTTGGCTACGCCGCCGCCATTGGCTTCTGCATCGCGTTCTACAAGAACAAGAACCCGCGACTTGTCGGTCTGACCGAGCGCTCGCGGATCGCCCGCGGCGGCTACCTGTTCCTCAAGAACAAGTACTACCTCGACGTGCTCTACCAGAACGTCTTCGTGTACTTCGTTTCCCGCCCGCTCGCCAAAGCCACGTACTGGTTCAACCAGAACGTCATCGATGGCGCCGTCAACGGTGTCGGCACCAGTGGCAAGAAGGCTGGCGACTGGGTCTACAACAACATCGACCAGAAGATCGTCGACGGGGTAGTCAACGCCTCGGGCACGGTCGCTTCAGAAACCGGTCACGGTCTGCAACCGGTGCAGTCCGGCAAGGTCAACCAGTACGGCGCCCTGCTGTTCGGTGCTGCAACTGTTGGCGCCATCGTCCTCGTCATCCTCAACGTGAGCTGAAAGAACGACTACTAATCTCATGGAAACACTCACAGACAACAATTGGCTGCTGACCGTCGGCACGTTCCTGCCGCTCGTCGGCGCGCTCGTCATGATGTTCTGGCCGAAGGACGATGAGTCCGGCGTCAAGACCATCGGCATCGCGACCGCCGGAGCGACCTTGCTGGTCGGCATCTACACGCTCGTCAAGTTTGACTATGGACAGAGCGAGAAGCTGCAGTTCGCGGTCGATGCCGAATGGATCGAAGTGATCCGGTCGGGTTACACCATCGGCCTCGACGGCATCAGCCTGCCGCTGTACTTCCTGTCGATGTGCGTCACGTTCCTCGTGATGATCTACACGTGGGACAACATGCCCGACGCCGGCAACCCCAAGGCGTTCTACATCTTGATGCTCGTGCTGCAGACCGGTATGGCCGGCACGTTCATTGCGCAGGACCTGATCCTCTTCTTCGTCTTCTTCGAGGTCGTGCTCCTGCCGATGTACTTCATGATCGGCGTGTGGGGCGGCGAGCAACGGCAGTACGCCTCGCTCAAGTTCTTCCTCTACACAATGTTCGGCTCGGCATTCATGCTGGTGGCCTTCCTTGCGCTGTTCTTCCAGACCGGTGCGGAGAGCTTTGGTTTTGCCACGCTGATCGACCTGGGCGCCGGTATCGACCGTGACGTCCAGATCTGGATCTTCGCCGGCATGTTCCTGGGCTTCGCGGTCAAAGTGCCGATGTTCCCGTTCCACACCTGGCTGCCCGACGCGCACACACAGGCACCGACACAAGGTTCGGTCATCCTGGCCGCCATCCTGCTGAAGCTCGGCACATATGGTTTCGTCCGGATCGCCATCCCCATGCTGCCCGAAGGCGCAAAGGCATGGGCGCCGGCGATCGGCATTCTTGCTGTCATCGGCATCATCTACGGCTCGCTCGGTTGCCTCGCCCAGACCGACATGAAGCGCCTCATTGCGTTCTCGTCGGTGGCTCACATGGGTTTCGTCATGCTCGGCATCTCCACGCTCACCACGTTCGGCATCAACGCCGCCCTGTTCGGCATGGTCGCTCACGGCTTGATCACCGGGATGCTCTTCTTCGTCGCCGGTTCCGTGAAGCACCGCTTCCACACACTTGAGATCAGCCGTCTGGGTGGAATGCTCATCCAGATGCCGAAGATGGGCTGGATTCTCGGCTTCGCCTCGATGGCCTCGCTCGGTCTGCCCGGCCTCGCCGGCTTCTGGGGTGAATTCCCGGCCATTCTGTCGGCCTACAACCCGAACTTCGGGCTCAGTGAGCCGCTGTTCCGGACGCTCATGGTCATCGCGGCGATGGGCACTGTCCTGGCAGCCGCCTACCTCCTGTGGCTGTACCAGCGCACCGCGTTCGGTGTGCCGAGCGACGAGTTCAAGGGCCACTCGACTGCTGAGATCGACGCCGGCCACGGTGCAGACGATCACGGTCAGGCCATGGCGCACAGCCTCAGCTCGGCAGCCAACGCCGACGCGGATGCCCATGAGCATGAAGAGATCAAGGACGTACAGCTCACCGAGTGGATTGCCTGGACGCCGTTCCTCGTCGCCATCGTCGTCTTCGGTGTGTACCCGCAACTGATGTTCAAGGTCATGGACCCGGCCGTGCAGGCCATGGTGGAAACCCTCGGGAAGTCACTGGGCTGATGCTCGCTGCTCTATTCGCACAAGCGACCGACTGGGTCGCTCCAACTATTGATTGGCATGCCATCGCGCCCGAGCTCGTGCTCGTGGCGGGCATCAACATCGTCCTCCTCATCGACCTCAACATCTCTGAGTCGAAGAAGTGGATCATGGCCACCCTCACGGGCTTCGTGATGTTGGCGGCGCTCATCCCTGTCGTCACGCTGTTCGTCATCGGTGACGACTCGCGATCGATGTTCGGTGGCCGGTACGTCATCGACGAGTACGCGCTCATCATGAAGGCGTTCTTCCTCCTGGTGGCATATGTCGTCATCTTGATGAGCCAGACAGAACTCGAAGAAGGCGGGTACTACCAGGGCGAGTTCTATGTCTTGATGATGTGCTCCGTACTCGGCATGGTGATGATGACCTCGTCTCGTGACCTCATCAGCATCTTCGTCGCTCTCGAGCTGCTCTCGATTCCGGCCTACATGATGGCGGCCTGGAACAAGCGCAGCTCGAAGTCGAACGAAGCAGGTGTCAAGTACTACCTGCTCGGAGTGTTTGCCTCGGCGGTCATGCTGTACGGCATGAGCCTGCTGTTCGGTTCGACCAACTCGACGTTGCTCACTGACATCGGTGCCTCCTTGACCGACGGAAACTTGAACGGCATCGAAGTTGTCGGCATCGTCTTCATCATCAGTGGTTTCGCGTTCAAGATCTCAGCTGTTCCGTTCCACAGCTGGGCGCCGGACACCTACGAGGGCGCCCCCATTCCGGTCACGGCGTTCCTGTCGGTGGCATCCAAGGCGGCAGGCTTCGTCGCTCTGGTGACGATCATCTACCTCGCCCTCCCCAACGCATCCGACGTCTACCAGCCGTTCATCTGGGCCCTTGCTGCGCTGACAATGACGGTCGGCAACGTGCTCGCTCTGCGTCAGACCAACATTGTTCGCATGCTTGCCTACTCTTCGGTCAGCCAGGGCGGTTTCATCCTGATGCCGTTGGCGTTCGCGGGTGAGGCCGAAGCTGCCGGTTCGGCTCTCAACGCCGTGGTCGTCTACCTGCTCGTGTATGGCTTCATGAACCTCGGTGCGTTCGCCGTGGTCATCGCCGTGACCCGCAAAACGCGCAGCGGTGAGATCTCAAGCTTCGGTGGCCTGTTCGGCTACGCACCAGGTCTTGCCGTGCTGACCACGATCTTCTTCGCGTCGCTCGCCGGCATCCCGCCGCTCGGTGGCTGGTTCGCCAAGTTCAATGCTTTCAAGGCCGTGCTTGACGCTCAGAACAACTGGGCGTACGCGCTGGCATCGATTGCCGCTGTGAACACCGTTATCTCGGCCGCGTACTACATGAAGGTGCTCCGAGTCGTCTGGATGGACGACGCACCCGACGGCGATACGACGCCGATCGTGACGCCGAGCCCCATCATGGCCGCGCTGGCGCTCACCGTCATCGGCACGATTGCCGTTGGCGTGTATCCCCGCCTCGTCGCCGGCTTCGGCGAACTCCAAGACCTCACCGGCGCCGTCCTTCCCTGATCCCGATCGGTGGCAACTCGGCCTCTCTGCATTGCCAGAGCTCCGATGCGTGCGCCGCTCGCTGCTCACCGTTAGTCGTCGCTGGTGGTTGGGGGCGTGGTCGCTGGCCCGGCGGCGACTGCTGCGGCCAGGGCGGCCAGGGTGACCGGCCCGGCAACGCCGTCGACGATCAAGCCCTGCGACTCCTGGAAGCGGCGGACTCCGGCTGCGGTGCCCGGGCCGTACTTCGAGTCGGCCGCAGTCGACGGAAGAATGGCCAGGGCAATGAGTTGCTGCTGGACCGCGAGCGATCGCGGTCCTTCGACTCCTACGAAGAGCGCTCCTTCAGGGAGTTCGGCGACGTAGACGAGCTCGGTTGTGGTCGGTGCCAAGGTGGTGGTGGTGGTGCTGGTCGAGGCAGCCACGGTGGTCGTGGAAACCGTCGCCGAGGCCGCAGATGACGTTGGCGGTGTGGCATTCGGGGTGACGGTCGGAGTGACCGTGACGGTGGTCGTCGTTCGCTCCACCGTGGTCGGTGGCCGGGTGGTCGGAGCGGGCGCAATCGTGCTGATCGGCGGTCGAGCGTCCCCGGCGGTGGGGACACCAGGCGCCGCCACGCTGTCGGCAGGTTCGCCACCGCACGCACCAAGGGACAGCAACATGATGGCGCTGACCGTTCTCGCTCGCATCCGCACAGCTTGCCTCATCGGCAGGCGCCATGTCCCGCGCCTCGCTGGCCTGTTCGGAGTCGGTCCGACCAGCCCGCCCGGCGGGACCCCGCAGAGACGGACTGTTTCGTCAAAATCGTTGCTCGAGCGAGGTTGAAGCATCCGGACTTGGGAGACTGAGCTGGTGAGTGCGAGAGAGCCGCAGCCGGTTCCGTTCGACGAGTTCATGCGCGAGGCGCTGTACGGCGAGAACGGGTTCTACACCCGTCCGGACGGCGGGCACGCCGGTCGCCGCGGCGACTTCTTGACATCGCCCGAAGTCGGACCGCTCTTCGGTGCAGTGATCGCGAACTATCTGGATGCTGAGTGGGCTCGTCTTGGACGACCCGAACAGTTCACCGTGGTCGACGCGGGAGCCGGGCCGGGGACCCTCGCCCGATCGATCCTCGCCGCCGGACCTGCGTGTGCCGATGCGCTCGACTATGTCGCCGTCGAACTCTCTGCGTCACAACGGGAGCGTCACCCCGACGGTGTGACGTCGCTGGCGACGATGCCGACGGCTCCGCTCGATGGGGTGATCATCGCGAACGAGTTGCTCGACAACCTCCCCTTCCGACTGGCTGTCTTCGACAGCGGTTGGCGCGAGGCCTACGTCGCAGTCGACCAATCGGGCGCGCCGAGCGAGATGTTGTCCGCGCCGTTCGATCCGCCGCCGGCCCAACTGCTGATGGGCGCAGCGCTGGGCGCCCGAGTTCCACTGGTCGAACAGGCGGCGACATTTGTCGAGGACGCCCGCCAGCTGCTGCGGTCCGGTTCGCTGCTGATCATCGACTACGGGGTGCCACTCACCGCCGAGCTGGCAATGCGGCCATGGCGTGAATGGCTCCGCACGTACCGGGGCAACGAACGCGGCGACCACTACCTCACCGCGCCCGGATCGCAAGACATCACGACCGACATTCCCTTCGATCAGCTCCCCGAGGCCGATGCCATGCGCACCCAGGCACAATTCCTCCAGCGTTGGGGCATTGACGAGTTGGTCACCGAAGGCAAGCGAGTGTGGGAGGCCCAGGCCGCGCGGCCTGGGCTCGAGGCGATGAGGATGCGGAGCCGGATCAGCGAGGCCGAAGCGCTCCTCGACCCAAGCGGACTCGGGAACTTCCTCGTCGCTGAATGGCGAGCCTGAGTCCGACCTCTGAGACGGCCGTTGCTCTGATCTACGATCACGGAATGAGCGACGAACAGCACGACACCATCGACGCACTTGCCTCCGAGAATCGAACCTTCCCGCCGTCGGAGAGCTTCAAGCGTGATGCCCTCGTCGTCGACACATCGTTGTATGACGAGGCGAATGAGGACGACGAAGCGTTCTGGGCACGTCAAGCAGGCGAGCTCGTCGAGTGGTTCGAGCCGTGGGACACGGTGCTCGATTGGCAGCTCCCGTACTCGAAGTGGTTCGAGGGCGGAACGCTGAACGTGGCGTACAACTGCCTCGATCGCCACGTCAATGCCGGCAACGGCGGCAAGGTGGCCATTCACTGGGAGGGTGAGCCGGGCGATACGCGCAAGATCACCTATCAAGACCTGCTCGACGAGGTGTCCAAGTTCGCCAACGTGCTCAAAGGTCTCGGTGTGCAGAAGGGCGATCGGATCAACATCTATCTGCCGATGATTCCCGAAGCGGCCGTTGCGATGCTCGCCTGCGCTCGGATCGGAGCAGCGCACAGTGTTGTGTTCGGGGGGTTCTCGAGTCAGTCGCTGAGCGACCGCATCAACGACGCCGAAGCGAAGGTGTTGATCACCGCAGACGGTGGATACCGGCGCGGCGAGGTCTTTCCGCTCAAGCCTGCGGCTGACGAGGCGTGTGACTCGGCGCCCACGATCGAGCACATGATCGTCGTCAAGCGTGGTGGCAACGACGTCACGATGCACGAGGGACGCGACCACTGGTACCACGAGTTGCTGGACGGAGCATCCACCGACTGCCCGGCCGAGCCGATGGAAGCCGAGCACCTGCTCTTCCTGCTCTACACCTCGGGGACCACGGGCAAGCCCAAGGGCATCATGCACACCACCGGTGGCTATCTCACGCAGGTCACCTACACCCACAAGTACGTCTTCGACCTCAAGCCCGAATCCGACGTGTTCTGGTGCACCGCCGATGTCGGCTGGATCACGGGCCACAGCTACATCGTCTACGGACCGCTGAGTAATGGCTGTACTCAGGTGATGTACGAAGGCGTGCCGAATCATCCAGGCAACGATCGGTTCTGGGAGATCGTTGAAAAATACGGTGTGACCATCTTCTACACCGCGCCGACGGCCATCCGTACGTTCATGAAGTGGGGCGCGCAGGAACCCGACAAGCATGACTTGTCGTCGCTTCGACTCCTTGGGACCGTTGGCGAGCCGATCAACCCTGAAGCCTGGATGTGGTACCACGACACGATCGGCAAGGGCAACTGTCCGATCGTGGATACCTGGTGGCAGACCGAGACGGGCGGCATCATGATCAGTCCGCTCCCGGGAGCGACCACGACCAAGCCTGGTTCGGCGACGTTCCCCCTGCCCGGCGTGTCCACCGAGTTGGTCGACGACGATGCCAACACCGTGTCGAACGGCGGCGGCTACTTGACCCTCACCCGACCGTGGCCGGGCATGCTGCGCGGGATTTGGGGTGACCCCGATCGGTACCAGGAGACGTACTGGTCGCGTTTCGAAGGTCGGTATTTCGCTGGCGACGGCGCCAAGCTCGACGACGACGGCTACTTGTGGCTACTGGGCCGCGTCGATGATGTGATGAACGTCTCCGGGCACCGAATTTCCACCACGGAGGTCGAGTCGGCGTTGGTCTCGCACCCCGCAGTCGCTGAGGCAGCCGTGGTGGGTGCGACCGATCCGACGACTGGCCAGGCCGTCATTGCCTATGTGATCCTGCGCGGCGGGGAGGATGTCGGCGAACAGGATCTTCGGAACCACGTGGCTGCCGAGATCGGTGCCATTGCCAAGCCCAAGCAGATCTACATCACACCCGATCTTCCTAAGACGCGCTCGGGAAAGATCATGCGTCGCTTGTTGCGCGATGTGGCCGAAGGACGCAACATCGGAGACACGACCACGCTGGCCGACTCCTCAATCGTCGACGAACTCCAAGCGAAGGCAGCCCAGTCGGCCGACGACTGATGCCCACCTGACGGCCATGCCAACGGGCGGGTCGGAGGTCGGGGGAACTCTCAGGGGAGTCTCAAGGTGCTGACGGATTGTGCCGATGACCTGGCATGAGCCCGCAGCCGGACCAGAACACCGATCGTTCTGTGCTGTCATGGGAGTCCGTTCTGGACGCCAACGACACCGCACCGCAAACCGAGCCGAACGCTGAGCTGAGCGTCGTTCGGGCTGGCGCCGAAACACAGACGCCGCTCTCGGCGCCAAACCCCTCGCAGGTCACTTCGCCCGTCTTGGGTGACTTCGACTTGACCATGAAGCCCCTGACGCTCGACCCGCTGCCGTTGGTCGGCGACCGTTCGGCAACTCCCGGGCCCGCCGCAGATGACAATGCGAATGTGCTCGGTGAGCTGCACCTCGAACTTCCGTCACTCCGCCTGGACGACACCCCGTTGCCCGCGCCGCCGGGCCAGGCACTGGCTCCAGCAGATCCCGTGCCGGCAACTGCCCAACCTGTCGTCGGTGACATCATCGATCTGACGATCGCCCCGCTCGACATCCCCGACCTCACTCCGAGTGGGCGTGTTCCTTCGGTGGAGCCCGAGGGGCGAGCGCCGGCCGCCGGGTCACCCGGACCCACGGCGACGAAGACGGTGTCGCCTCGTGCACCCGAGGTCGTCAACGACGCCAGCAGTCCTTCGGCAGCGGTGGCTGCCCTACCGACCGACGTCGTGTCGCAGGATCATGCGCCAACCACAGTGATTGCGGTGCAAGCCGCGGCGGCCGCTGCGGGGGCTGGAGCTGCTCCAAGTAGCGCGCCACCGGTTGCGGTCCCACAGTTGCCGGGCAGTCAGCTCAATCAGTCTGGGCCCCGGCAGGCTGCGCCCGCGACAGCGTCGCTCCAGACACCGACTGCTGTCATCAGCCGCAGGGATCGCAAACACCAGAAGAAGTTGAAGAAGCATCAGCAGAAGGTTGCGCTCAAGAAGGCCAAGGCTGCCTCGGCCCGCTCAGGTGCCGGCGGCTTTGCACTGTTCTTCACGTTGCTGGTTCTCGCTGGCCTCATTGCGGGCGCAATCATCTTCGGGCGTCCCTACCTGTTTCCTGACAAGTGGGATGACGACGCTCGCCCGTACGGCGAGGCAGTCGAGATCGCCCGTGGTGCAGAGTTTGCTGAGCCGGTCGACGTGCAGCGCCGCGCCGCCGACGTGTACGCCACATCGATGACGGCGCAGCTCGTTGGACCATGGGAGTCCGAACTCCCCACTTGGCGCTCGTTCGGTCTGGTCAGCGGGATGCTTGACGCACCATTGCTGCACGAACTTGTCGAAGACTGGACGGTGGCCTACTACTCGCCGGTCACTGGAGAAGTCATTGCCAACGATGCGGCTGGACCGGCGCTGTTTGACGCTGCAATGACTGAAGCCATGACCGCAGCCGCGCTCGATCAGGAAACCGGTTGGTCGGCGTCGATCGACGACGGGCTACTCGATGCCCCCGCCCTGACGCGTGCAGTCGTGATCGCCTCGAGCCGTGCAGCCGCAGCGGCGACCAGCTATGGCGCTGCCGACACGATTCGTGACATTGCGGTTTCGTCGTTGTTGCCACCGGTGATCGAGTATCGGGCCAACGCCCCCCTTGCGTTCGCCGAGGTCTCCACCAACGACCCAACGCAGCGGTCCGCTGACTTCGAAGCGCTACGTGCAGCGTCGCAACTGCAGCTGGCGAGCGAACCAGAACTTGCGGTGGGCGACACGTTCACCTCGTCGCAGCGGCTGACCGACCGAACGTATTGGTATCTCGTGTTCGCCAGCTACACCGATGCCGCGACCGCATATGCAGCCAGCAACGCACTCGTTCAGGCCTCACTGGCAACAGCTGACAGCGCTGGCAGACATTGCACGTACGTCACGTTGAGCGGCACCGACGTTGACGGCACGGCCCAAGTCTCCGGCATGCTGCAGCAGTGGGTCAATAACGTGCCCGCCGAAATGACCGCCAGCCTCACGACGCTGGCGACCGGCACGATGCAGCTTCGCACCTGCGATCCTGGCGTCGGCTTCGAGACCCTTGCCCGGTCCGGGGTTGGTCGGGAGATCGCACGGCTCCGGTCAGTTGAGCTCGAAGCTGCTGCAGCGGTTCCGGTCGCGGGAACCGCCGCTGACCGCGCGGTCGCCATCGCCGAGGTCCGCAACTCTCAACTCGGGCTCCCGCTGCTGGAGCTCGCATTCGACCCCACGTTGCCGGACTCCGCTGAGCAAGCACGGGCGATCGTCGTCGCTGCGAGCAACATCCTGTCTGACCCTCTCGACCCCCTTGACGAGACCGAGTGATCGGTCAGCTGCTCGCAAGGTTCAGTCGCGGAAGTTGTTGAACTGCAGCGGAATACCGATGTCTTCGGCTTTCAGCATCGCGATGACCTCTTGCAGGTGATCCCGCTTCTTGCTCTGGACCCGGATCGACTCGCCTTGGTTGGAACTCGAAACGCCCTTGGGGCCCTTCTCCTTGATGGCCTTGTTGATCAACTTGGCCTTGTCGGAGCTGATGCCTGAGGAGATCGTCATCACCTGGCGCACGGTGCCACCTGAGGCCTCTTGCACATCTGCATAGTCGACGCCCTTCAGCGACACGCCACGCTTGACCAGCTTTTCCTCAAGGACGATCCGCAGCGCATTGAGCCGGTCTTCGCTCACCGTTGCCATGGTGATGGCGGTGTCGTTCTGCTCGATGCTGGAGTTGGTGTTCTTGAAATCGAACCGCTGAGAGATCTCGCGTTGCGCTTGATCGACCGCGTTCTTGACTTCCTGGTCGTCGACTTCGGACACGACATCAAAACTTCCCATACCCAGACAATACCGGGTGTTCGTTTTCGACCCTGATGGGTACGATGTCGGCCGCATCAACATGGGTCGGTGCCCGAGTGGCCAAAGGGAGCAGGCTGTAAACCTGCCGGCGTATGCCTTCGAAGGTTCAAATCCTTCTCGGCCCACACTGAGATGTTGAGAGCCCGTCAGCTTCGGCTGGCGGGCTCTTGACGTTCTCGGTCGATTCCGGGCTCCTCGCCCCCGGCAACCTGGGCCAACCAGGTGTCGTACGGTGGTCCCATGCCGTCCACCGAGGAGTACGTCGCCGCTGGGTTGTACGACCCGGAGAACACAGCGGAACATGGCCGGCTCGAGTTGCTCGATTGGCTTGTCGAGATGGGTTTCACCATTGACGAAATGGTGCTCGCCGAGTCGGCTGGGAGCTTGTCGGCGATTGCTAATGATCGCCGAACGTTGCCTGGAGAACGTTTGAGTCGGTCCCAAGCGATTGAGACGTCTGGGATGGCAACCGAGAACTTCGACGCGTTCCTGCGCGCCGTCGGCTTGACGCAGATCGGTGGAGCGCCGCCTGGCGAGATCGGAGTGACCCAGGCCGAGATCGAGGCGCTGGCATCCTTCGACCTGCTCGGTGAGGTCTTCTCCCGGGAAGAAACGCTTGCCTTTCTGCGCGTCATCGGCTCGGCAATGAGCCGGATTGGGGAGGCGGGCGTTTCACTGTTCCTCACCGATGTCGAGGCTGAGATGCTGACCGCGGGGCACAACGAGCTGGCACTTGCCAGAAAGGGCTACGACGCTGTCGGTCTGATCGACCGTTTGAGTGCGCAGCTCGAGCCGTTGCTGAGGCGGCACATTCTGCAAGCCACCGAACGGAGCCGTGTCGCTGAGATCGAGCAGGGTGAACGATTCCTGTACCGATATGCGGTTGGGTTCGTGGATCTCGTGGGGTTCACCGAGATCTCGGCTGCCTTGCAGCCGAAAGATCTGGCGGTGTTCATCCGAGATTTCGAGGGCCGCGCCCACGACATCGTCACTGCTGTCGGGGCCCGTCTGGTGAAGCTGATCGGTGACGAAGTGATGTTCGTCGCCACCGATCCGGAGGCTGCCTGCGTGGCAGGAAGTCGGCTGATGGCAGGGTTTGGCAGCGAGATGGAACGAGTCGTGCCGCGCGGCGGGCTCGCCTTCGGCGACGTCCTGGTGCGGGGCGGCGACTACTACGGACCGATTGTCAACCTTGCGGCTCGTCTCGTGGACGAGGCCGTCCCGCAGGAACTGTTGGTCACTGAGGAACTCGCTCACGCTGCCCCGACGTCCAGATTTGATCCAGCTGGCCGACGAATGGTGAAGGGATTCGCCGATCCGATCGCGGTGCGTTCCTTCGCCTTCGAGTGACGCTCCGCGCGCTCGGCCCAATCCGGAAGTCAGCCCTCGGGTATCGGTGAGATATCGTGCCGACATGACTGCGGAGCTGAAGTCGCTGATTCTGTGCGACTTCGCACAGATTCGTGAGGGGCTGCTCTTCGTGCAGTCCGGTGGACTGACGCGGCTGGTCGCCCCGACGTTTCCCGCGAAGTTCGCCTGCCACGTCGCGACCCTGGTGTGGCTGCCGCCCGATGAGGCAGGCACCGCCCATGAGATGGTGATGAAAGTGAAGTCCGCCGAGACAGCGATGCTCGCCGCGACGGTGAAGGTGGCGCTTCACGAGTCGTCGCCTCCCTCTGGCTTGCAGCCGGGCGAAGGGCGTCAAGTGCCGATTGTGGTGCCGCTCGCCGCGGTCTCGTTCCCGGCCCCCGGCGAGTACGACCTGCAGGTCGAAGTCGACGAGCAGTTCGCCGGCGACATCAGCTTCCGTGTGGCCCAGCGCGATGGTGGCGGCCTCAAAGCATAAGTTGCATCACTGCGGTGCTGAGCCATCGATTGAATTTGCGACCGACTTCCGTTTCGACGCCGACGAGCACGAACCCGCATGCCCGGTGCAGCGCTCGCGAGGCCTCCGAGCTGGCCTCGATGCGAGCGATGATCGAGTGGAATCCACTGTCGCGTGCCACCTCGATCAAGTGCTCCATCAACGTTCTGCCGATGCCGAGGCCGCCGTGCTCGCGCGAGACGTAGACCGAGTTCTCGACGGTCGTGCGATACGCGGCGCGCTCTTTGTAGGGAGAGAGCGAGGCGAACCCGACGACGGCCGGGTCGCCATCGCGGTTCGGAATCGTGGCCACCACCGCAGCAAACGCTCCGGAACGCTCGGCGAGCCAGACGCGCTGGGCATCGAGCGTGCGTGGAACGATGTCGAACGTGCTGGTGCGATTCTCGACTTCGTAGTTGTAGATCTCGAGGATCGACGCAGCATCGCTCGCGGTGGCCAGGCGAATCGTGACGGTCGGTCGTTGCCCAGTCGATTCGTCGGCTGATCGAGCGGTACCCATCGCCGTTGAACGTAGTTCCTCGACGGGCGCAAACGGCGGAAACTTCGCGCGCAAACGCAGGGTGGTCTTGCAACCACCGCCGATACACTCGAACGTCGGTTGCGGCCCAGGTCGCCCCCGAAGGGTGCCCGGAAACCTGAAAATTCTGGGTATCACCGTGACGCCCTCTTAGCTCAGTCGGTAGAGCACAGCCATGGTAAGGCTGGTGTCGTGGGTTCGATTCCCACAGAGGGCTCGACCAAGTGGTCGGGGCAACCCGTTCGCGTGCCAAGCAACACCACCCGGAACATCGGGACCATATGGCGGCGTAGCTCAGTTGGTCAGAGCATCCGGCTCATAATCGGAAGGTCGTCGGTTCAAGTCCGACCGCCGCTACCAAACACATCAATCAACGAATAACACCCTCAGGAGTAGAGGAAGCACATGAGCAAGGAAAAGTTCGAGCGGAATAAGCCGCACGTGAATATTGGCACCATGGGTCATATTGACCATGGGAAGACGACGTTGACTGCTGCTATCTCGAAGACGCTGTCGGAGCGTGGGTTGGCTG
>Ga0233438_10000062_pt1 | contig 144511 bp, 132 predicted proteins | sample SI_123_September_FD_182720 | JGI IMG/M metagenome (GOLD analysis project Ga0233438, IMG submission 182720) | Seawater microbial communities from Saanich Inlet, British Columbia, Canada - SI_123_September2016_10_MG | ecosystem: Environmental > Aquatic > Marine > Inlet | place: Canada: British... | reverse complement strand
TGTAAATTCATCAACAGATTTACATATTAAATTTGACTCTGACTGACTATAAGAATAAAATGACAGTAACAATAAAAGGTTCAAAAATTTCATAATTCAAATATTTTGTACAATATAAAAAAATTAGAAAGGTTAAATATTTTTTAAAACATAAATTCGACTAAAACCATTTCAACAAAACAAAATACTAAGTATAAATATTAAATAACCAATATTTTAAAAATTACATCATTAGCTAATTAATCCTTATTAATGTTTTTGGCTGAAAAATGGGGTTTTTTTGGTGCATTTGATGCAAATATGATGTAAAATACATCTATTTAGCCCCTAAACTACTGATTTACAGTTTCTTGTATTTAACTTTTATTTCCTGTATTGGGAAATAAAATATTCAATTCTCTTACTCAAGTTTTCCCGCTACAAAACCTCCACTCCATGCCGCTTGAAAATTATACCCTCCCGTAATGGCATCAATATCCAACACCTCTCCCGCAAAATAAAGACCGGGATGTTTTTTGCTTTCCATCGTTTTTAGATTGATCGCTTCTAAGGAAACACCGCCACAGGTAACGAATTCTTCTTTAAAAGTTGTTTTACCCGCAACCTCATAAATATCGTTGGTCAAAAGCTCAACCAATCGGTTCCTGTTTTTTTGTCCCAATTCATTCCACTTCCGATCCTCTGGAAGATTCAATTTTTCGATAAAATAAAGCCATAGTCGATTGGGAAGATCAAAGGGCTGTCGCTTGGTGATTTTCTGATGGGGAAATTGTTTTGATACTTGCTCGACAGCATCAAAAATGTCAGGGATATCCATTGAGAGCCATTGAATTCGAACAGAAAAATGATACTTGCGCTCTGCTAAGATTCTTGCACCAAAGGCTGACGCTTTGAGCACTGCTGGACCACTCATTCCCCAATGGGTTATCAGCAGAGGACCTTCTGTCTTAATCTTCGTGTCGATGATTTGAACTGTCGCGTGAGGAGCAACCAAACCCATAAGAGACCTGATTGATTCTGTAGGCATATTAAAGGTAAAAAGCGAAGGAACGGGTGATTCGATACGATGTCCCAAAGCAGTTAGCCATTCAAATCCCTTTGCTTTTGGGCTTCCACCTGTGGTAACAATCACCCGATCGAATTTCACCGTACCGCCTTTGAGTTGCAGTGACCATTGGTTTTCTTCTACAATAAGTTTTTCTACGGCTGTGTTAGGCCTCCGCTCAACATTGGCTAGATTACAGGCATTTTCCAAACAATCAATAATGCTTTGAGAGCTATCACTTTGGGGGAACATTCGCCCATCTGCTTCAGTTTTAAGGGGCACTCCCCGAGATTCAAACCATTCACGAGTATCGCTCGGTTGAAATTGATAAAAGAGATTACGCAGCTGGCGTCCTCCCCTAGGATAGGCTTGAATTAAATCAGGAATACTGGTACAATTATGGGTGACGTTGCAACGGCCGCCACCAGATATTTTTACCTTAGAGAGAAATTTATTCGTTTTTTCAAAAAGAATTACGTGCGCCTTGGGATGGTGTTCGGCCACAGATAGCGCTGCAAAAAAACCGGCTGCGCCCCCACCGATAACCGCAACCCTAAGCTTTTTCTCCATAGAATTCAAAGATACGGCTGCATTTGATGGCTACGAAATATTTTTGGAGAGATCTGTTAGTCGCTTTCAAACTCAAAAGCATCTCAAATCTCATGTGATCAGCCAGGACAATTACCCCATACTGGGTAATTCGATTCACTAAGTCCTGAAGCAGATGCAAAGTTATCGGGCAAAGAGCTAATGTTTTGCACGCACCAGCCAGATAAGTCCTGATTGAATAATTGTGCTTCCCGAAACATTCCATCCATGCTAGTTGCTTGGGCAGTATTCCAGCCACTAATATCCTGATTGAATTTCGAAGCTAGAGCAAAAAGATCTAGCATTTTTGTTACATTCCCCGTATTCCATCCGCTTATGTCCTGATCGAATGAAGAAGCATTTTTAAATAAGCTTCCCATATTGTCCACCTTAGACACATCCCACTGACTTATGTCTTGATTGAAATCCGTGGCGTTGAAAAACATCCCATCCATATTGGTTACATTGGAAACATCCCAAAAGCCAATATTGGCATTAAAAGCGTTGTTATCAAAAAAGTTTGCCAATGGATTGGCCGTTCCAGACATATTGGTCACCAATGTGGTGCATAAATTAATGTTTCCCCTATCCAATTGCGCTTTGATTGTATTGTTATCCACCGCAGTATAAATAGTCCCCTCTATTTTATCTTGATCCCCCACAACAGCATTGGGACATACACAAATTCCAGATTCAAAATATAGGTTTCCTGAATTTTCAAAGGAATCGGTAGGGAGAGTATTCATAGCCGAGTCGTCATTATTGTCGCTACAGGATAGTAACAACAAGCATAGCAAAGGGATTATATTCCTTTTCATACAAGCTTTTTTATTTTAAAGGTACAAGGAATATTTTAAGTAGTATAATCTTTGATTTTTTAGGTGAACTATACTTTTTTACTCAACCGCACCAGTGTAAGCATTACAAATGCAACCATCGCATGCAAAAAACCAAACGAGAATGCATCCAGTGCGGTCATTTTGCCAGTAATCGACATCAGGGTGAAAAACAATACAGCAACAACATTAAAGGCGGATACCGAATAGCCATAAACCATTCGAACAAAAGGCTTGTGCCAAACCTTTTTAAGAATCAAAAATGCAATTACCCAAAATAGAAATTCGTACAAATACTGGACATCGTGAAGCCCCAACATAATTCTCTTTCATTTTCAGCAATTGAAGATACAAAATTCTAGAGGGTTATGAATCAGTCTTTAAAAAAGGAATTTTCAGGTATTCTGCCTTTGACTCCCTCAAAAATTGCTTCAATTTGAAGAATGTCCTTTTCCTTATTGCCCGTTGTATAAAACAAGGAGTGGAAGATCATTTTCTTATGTTCAAAGTCAAAAGCTACTGGAAAAATGGGCACCTGAGCATTGTGGGCGATATGATAAAACCCCGATTTAAATTCTTTAACTTTTTTTCGAGTACCCTCTGGAGCTAGAGCCAAACGAAATACTTTTTTTTGTTCAAAATAAGCAACGGCTTGTGCTACTGTATTGTTTTTTGCTGATCGGTCAACAGGCATTCCTCCCAAAGCCCGAAATAATTTATTGCTCAATGGATTAAACAATTCTTTTTTACCCAAAAAATGGATAGGTTCTTTAAGAAAATGACGCACCAGTACAGCAAGAATAAAGTCCATCCAATGGGTATGGGGAGCCACCGCAATAACCATTTTGGATTCAGAAGGAAATTGCCCTTCTAGTTGCCATTTGAATATTTTCGTGAAAATGAATCTAGAAATCAATAGTAAAAGAAAAGCTTAAAGGTCTTTTATAAATTCTTCAACACTAAGGTCGAAATAGGTTCGAATGGTTTTACTCAAATCATGGTAGGATTTAAATCCCGACAATTTAGCCGCTTTGACTAAGTTTTGTCTTGATTGAATGCTATTGGTATGGGCCAGTTTTTTAAAATAGGAGAGTTTGCCTCGCACCATTGGATCTGCTTTGTCAATCTTAAGTATCATATGCAACTGTTATCCTTTAAGGCTGAAATCCCCCAAAATGCTAAAGTCAGTTCAATGTAGCACTAAATTGACAATTTGACGTGGTGAATTCTAAAAAAACATTGATCGAAAAACACTTCAATCGTTCAAGAACCTCTTTTGATTAAAAATAAATCTGGTGTCATAATTTAATGATACATTATTAAGGATTAATTCTTCTTACTGAGCGAACTGGTTTATGATTATTCATTACCCCAGTAGCAATACCAGGGTTTTTTGTGCCCTTTTGGGTGTCATTTGCACTAAAATGACACAATATTTTTTAAATTACTCGTTAAATAAACAGTGGATCACAGGCACAGCTTTGATTTAAATGTGTCACTCCATATGTTTTTTTTCACAGTTTTTTAAAAAAATGAAAATACGATTACGCCAATTAAAAAATAAAAATGGAACCGTATCCTTGCGCTTGGATACTTTTATGGGCTATTATACCGATGCCTTTGGTAAGCGAAAAGCAAAAAGGATTCGTGAGACGCTTCCTTTTCATATCCCCACCGAGGATTCTATAAACTATGAAGAAGAAAAAATCCATTTATTAAAAAAGGCGAATCAAATACGTTCGGAAAAAGAATCTCAACTTCTAGAGGATGGGAACTATCCTTTTTCGAGCACACAAACCAAAAAAGCCTTTTTTGTTCCTTATTTGGAAGCTCTAGTAGCTGTTAAAATTTCAAACAAAAAGAACAATGAAGCCGTATGGATGGGAATGCAGCGTTGGTATAAGCATTTCGCCTCCCCTATCATACAATTCAAATCCATCAATGAAAAACATTGTGCTTCATTTTACCATTTTCTTCAAAACGAGGCTAAGAAGTCCAATGGAACATTCTTGGCTAATAGTACCATTCGATTGTATTATCAAAAATTTTATGCCATCGTCCAACAAGCCTATTTGGATGGTATGGTTAAAGATTTACCAAACCAACCAGCCTCTTTCAAAACGGAGAATATAAAATATAAAACCGTTTTAAAACAATATGAGGTTGTGGCGCTTCGCAGTGCTTCTTTTGTCAATAAAGACGTGAAAAATGCCTTTCTAATGTCTGTTGAAATGGGGATTAAATTAGGGCAGCTGCGTACCCTGAAATGGCGAGATATACAGCATGAGCGTGAAGAATGGTATATAAAAATGCCGGAAAAGACAAATACAAAAGCTTTTTTCTATCCGATTCCAGAAAACATAAAACAACTGCTTGGGAATCCCCTGCAAGACGAAACAACGGTTTTCCCCTTACTGCGTTCGTCAAGCGAGGCAAACGTTCAGCTTCTTAAGTGGGGCATCAAAGCGGGTATCGCGCGCCATATAACATTTGAAAGTGCTCGTAATACTTTTGCCTACAATAAGGTGATTAATAATACATCTGTAGAAAAAATTCAGTTGTATTTGGGGCATCAAAACCTTCGTACCACAGAAAAATTTATCCAACAATTACAAATTGAACTTCCCAAAGGATTGGTTGCTAAGCTTCAAAAACCTACCAAGGAACAACGATTTGTCCGTCAAGTGAAAAACGTGCTATCCCCTCAAATAAAAGCGCAACTTACGGCTTACTCCTATCAGTTTTGATTTAGTCTAGTAGCGGAGATTCGTAAAACGCAACTCCTTTTGAACGAAGCCATACCAAGTGTTTTTGAAGGCGCTGCTTGTAGTCCTCCCAGTTTCTCAATTCGTCTTCTGTCCAACCAATTTCGGCATGCCCCAAAATGCGTGGAAATGCCAAATAGTCAATCCCGCTATTATCTGAAATAGTCTCCGACCACAAAGCAGCCTCAATCCCGATGATATCTTCTACAGGGAGACTCGGGACCAAGGTTTTGGGAGACCATTCGTAGGCCTTTTGTACTGAGGTATAACCCGCCCAAAAAAGACCGTGTTTACTCAAGGTGTCGTATTTCATATCGAGGTAAGCAAAAGAGGATGGGCTCATTAGGATTGGATTTCCTTTACGGACCCCTTCAGGAACATCCACTTCTTTGGCCCAGTATTGACTCACCACCTGACCTTTGTAGTTGGTTTGGCGGGTCTCAAACCACCCCATTGGAATTTTTCCATATCGATCCGCCATCGGAAGCACTTTATTGATAAAACGAATAAACTGATCTTCGGGAGTAGCTTGAGTTTCGTCTCCCCCAAGATGTAAATAAGGCCCCGGAGTAATCGCTGCCAATTCCCGAATAACATCTTCCACAAACTGGTAGGTGATAGGCTTATCTACGCATAATGATGAGAAACCAACCTCAATGCCTGTATGTACAGGAGGTGCAACGCCATCACAATTCAATATTGGATAGGCGTGCAATGCAGCGTTGGTATGTCCAGGAACATCAATTTCTGGAATGATCGTGATAAATCGATCTGCAGCATAGGCCACCATTTCTTGATAGTCTTCTTGAGTATAGAATCCACCTTGGGTTCCTCCTACTTCGGAATCGCTACTCAAAGCCGTCAAATCAGGCCATGATTTGATTTCAATACGCCAACCTTGATCATCCGATAAATGGAGATGTAAAAAATTGAATTTATATAGTGCCATTAAGTCAATAAAGCGTTTGACTTCTGCAACCGTAAAGAAGTGTCTTGCAACATCTAGCATCGCTCCCCTGTATGGATAAACCGATTTGTCTGTTACCGTACCCGTAGGAATTTTTCCTGTTTCTTTTGAAAATACAAGGATTTGCTGTAGGCTTTGCCAAGCACGATATAATCCTTCTTCACCAGCGGCTCTTAGGACAACCCCTTTGCTAGTAAGTTGTAATTGATAGGCTTCTTGCCCTTCAATGCTCGAATCTATTTGCAATTCCAAACGCCCTTCGGGTTTTGTTTCCAAAGACATTGCCAAAGATGTATCCCAAAAGTTTTTCATTTCCGAAACAAGCGAGCTAGCCGCCCCATTAAAGGAGATGGAGGTCAATTCAGAAAGGGATAGATATCCTTCAGCATTTTCTATATTTTGAGGATAGGGGATCAGAGGAAGGGAATCCAGAGGATTTATTTTGTCAGGATTACAAGACAGTAAACCTAAAAAGATCACTGTACTAAAAAGAGAAATTCTTAACATATATGACTACTTTAGAATATTATATTATTCAACACATCCCTTTGAGAGATGACCAGCTGTTAATTAAAACAATGTTATGAAAAAGAATCGTATTGCTGGGGTTTTGATGATTTTTGTTGTTTTTCACGCGAAAAGTCAGGAGCCTATTGACCCATCGAAAATTGATATTGCTCGTGACTTCTATGGGGTGCCACATATTTATGGAGCAACAGATGCTGCCGTTGCCTATGGGCTTGCATGGGCCCATGCTGAAGATGATTTTAAAACCATACAACAGTCCTATTTGGCTGGAAATGGGCTATTGACAAAAGCCATTGGAAACGCTGGAATTCCTGCGGATTTTATTTCCCAATTTATAGGTTCGCAAGAACTGGTCGAAGAACAGTATGAAAAACAAATCAGCGAAGAATATAAAAAAGTAGTCCGAGGGTATGCCCAAGGACTCAATAGCTATGCCAAATCTCATCCCGAGGAAGTATTAGTTGACGAACTTTTCCCTGTAACTCCTAAAATGATGCTCCGCTATGCCCAACTGCAGTTGTTTATCTCCTCACGGGGTGACAAAGCTGTTGGTGATATTGTAGGCAATCAAGTAACCCAAGTCGAAAATCAGCCGCAGGGATCCAATACCTTTGGGTTCAATAGCACCAAAACCAAAGACGGGCATACCTATCTGGCCATTAACACCCATCAACCATTGGAGGGCCCCGTTTCATGGTATGAAGCACATCTGTGTTCCGAAGAAGGTACCAATATTGTGGGAACTCTATTTGCTGGAAGCCCCAACATACTCATTGGAGTTAACGAGTATCTAGGATGGTCGCACACCGTAAATAATCCTGACAAAACCGATGTTTTTGCTTTAGAAATGCACCCCAAAAACAAACGACAATACCGAGTAGATGATGAATACCTAACCCTCACTAAGAAAAAAGCCAAAATCACATTTCGGCTTCTAGGAATTCCCATTCGAATCAACCGCAATTACTACGAAAGTATTTTTGGCCCAACTCTTAAAAATAAAAGCGGCTACTATGCCGTGCGAACCCCTGCCCTCTTTGACGTAAGAGGCCTGGAGCAATGGTGGCGAATGAATAAAGCCACAAGTTTTAGCGAGTTCTATGACATTCTTAAAATGAAAGCCATTCCTGGTTACAATATCGGCTATGCCGATCGGAATGATACCATTTTTTATATTTCCAATGGATTAATTCCCAAACGAGCCCCAGGCTATGATTGGAAAAACACCGTTCCTGGGAATACCCGAAAAACACTTTGGAAAGAAACCTATGCCATTGAGGACCTACCGCAAGTGATCCAACCCAAATCCGGCTATTTTTACAACGCCAATCACTCTCCCTTCCTTTCTTCGGACGCAGCTGATAATCCTGATATCTCTGCTTTTTCAAAGGACATGGGCTTTGAAGAATTTGACAACAATCGTTCGTATCGACTAAAAGAACTTATTGACCATTACGACCGTGTTGATTTTGACGATTTCAAACGTATCAAATACGACAATCGTTTTCCAACACCTTTCCAATATTCCTTTATGAATATCAATGCTTTGAGCACCCTTGAGGCTTCAAAATATCCAAAGTTAAAAGTACTAATTGAACGAATCCAGAACTGGGATCGCTACACCAATCCCAATTCCCTTGGTGCGGGTGCCTTTGCTGTTTTTTACTACAAGAGCATCCCGTATGCTCGGAAACTACCGGGAGATAAAATTTTTCCAGTCACCTATCTCCTTGAGGTCCTTCGAGAAACCAAAGCCTATATGCTTAAGAACTTTAAAACCCTTGACGTGACGCTTGGAGACTTTCAAAAACTGATTCGTGGTGATAAAGAAATAGGAATATGGGGTATGCCTGATGTGCTTACAGCAATGCATGGCTCGCCATATAAGGATGGGAAAATCAAAATTATAGCTGGAGAATCCTATATTGGACTAATCAAATTTACTCCTGAGGGGCCTGAAATAGAATCCGTAATCTCTTATGGAAGTTCCGACCGTCCAGATTCACCCCATTACAATGATCAGATGGATCTGTATGCTGCCAAAAAAACAAAAAAAATGACACTAGACAAAGCGAAGGTCTATGCTACAGCAGTAAAGATTTACCATCCTAATTAGTACGTTTTAGAAAGAATGGCTTTTTGATAAACCGCCTCATACTGATTGACAATTTTCTTTAGATCAAACTGAAGGGCTTGCTCAAAGGCATTGTTTTTAAACTTATTGTGTTTTTCTGCATCGAGGAGTAGCTCTAGTCCTCTTGCAGCCATCCCTTGGTAGTCTCCAACATCTAATAAGTGCCCAGAGAAGCCTTCTTTGTTGATTTCAGGTAACCCACCAGCATTAGATGAGATCACAGGAACCTTATGAATCATTGCTTCCAAAGCAGACAATCCAAAACTTTCTTTCTCTGAAGGAAGCAGAAACAAATCTGAAAAACACAAAATTCGATCTATTTCATTGCTTTTCCCAAGGAACAAAACCTGATCTTCTATTCCTTGTTCTTTACAATAAGCTTGCGCCTTACTTTTATCTGTCCCATCCCCCACCATTAGAAGTTTTGCTGGGCATTTCTCAGCGATCAAGGCAAAAGCCTTGATAACGTCCAATACACGTTTGAGCGGTCGGAAATTACTAATGTGTGTAATGACTTTTTCTTCTCTAGAGACAATCATTTCTCGTTCGCAAGGGGGTTGCCGAGATTTGTAAAAATCAGCGTCAATAAAGTTATAAATGACTTGAATGTCTTTTTTGATATGAAACAAACGCTGGGTGTCCTCCTTTAGGCTATGGGATACAGAGGTAACCACATTGGAATTATTGATGCTAAAAGCCACAGCATCTTTATAAAAAGGGTGGCTGCCCACTAATGTAATGTCTGTCCCGTGGAGCGTTGTTACAAATGGAATCGAAATTCCTTGATCTTCTAGCATCTTCTGTGCCATATATGCCGCATAAGCATGCGGAATAGCATAGTGAACGTGTAAGAGCTCTAATTGCTCTTGTTTGACCACTTGAACGAGTTTACTAGACAAAGCTAGCTCATAGGGTTGGTATTGAAATAAAGGATAGTCTGGAACAGTTACTTCATGAAAGTGAATATTTGCCTGAAGCGTATTCAAACGAACGGGCTGGTGGTAGGTGATAAAATGAATTTCGTGTCCTTTTAGAGACAACGCATGCCCTAATTCGGTAGCCACCACGCCACTCCCTCCATAGGTTGGATAGCATACGATCCCTATTTTCATCTGTTTAAAATGATTTCATTTGTTACCATTAGGGTTTTGTTCATTTCGGTAGTCATTAATGTTTTCCAATCTAAAAAGTCCCCTATGCTATAGACCATCTGGACATTCTTGGATTTTAATCGGTGCGTGCATCGTATACCAACTGCTGCATGCGAGTTCTAATATTATGTTCTCCCAGTAAATTATTTTCCATAGTGGGATAAGTGCGATTGGATAAAAATACGAAGACTATTTCGGTTTCTGGATCAGCCCATGCATAGGTGCCTGTAAATCCAAGATGACCAAAACTCTTAGAGGAGATAGAATCGCAGGTGTTTTTGCTACCTCCCTCTAGGAAAGGCTTATCCAATCCAATGCCTCGCCTGACATTTTGATCGCAATAATAACAAGTGTTAAAAGCATCAAAAGTCGTTTCACTAAAGTACTGTTGCCCATTATAACGTCCTTTTTGAAGATAGAGTTGCATCATCACAGCAACCTCATAAGCGTTTGAAAATAGTCCCGCATGACCGCCAACACCTCCCAATTGAGCAGCGCCCATATCGTGAACATAGCCATCCAACTTGGAATAACGGAAATAATTATCAATCTCTGATGGTACAATCTCTTTTTTATCAAATCGCCTTAATGGATTATACATGGTTCGTTCCAATCCCAAGGGATGGTAGAAGTGTTCTTCCATCAACTGATCCAAAGGTTCATTGTAGCGGCGTTCCAAATACTCTTTAAAAATAATAAATGGTAAATCTGAATATTTGTAATACAGTGAATCCAACATAGGGCTCTTTTCGATCGCCTCATAAATTTGTTTTTTGTAATCCCTTTTTAAAAACAAATTTTCACTAACTGCTATGGGAAAACGTCGTGATTTTTTATTGCGATAAAACTTTCTTTTCGGTTTTTGATTCCTATCAAGAGTTTCTTTATAGTAAGGAATCCAAGGAGTTAGTTGCGCATAGTGTGACAACATCTGCTTTACAGTGATTTTACTTTTATTACTTTGTTTCCATTCGGGAAGGAGTTCTCCCAGAGTTGTGTCAAAATCAATATGGGTGGAATCTACCGCTTGAATGACCAACGGCAACGTACCCAATATTTTGGTTAATGAAGCCAGATCATACAAATCAGAATTTTGAACGACTTGTTTTTTCTCATAGGTATGGTGACCGAAACTTTTTTGGTATACAATCTTTCCGTGCCGGGCAATGAGAATTTGCATTCCTGGAGTCATCGCTGAATCAATGGCTACTTTAGCCAGCGCATCAATATTCTTGAGTTTTTCAGGGGAAAAACCCACGCTTGTTGGAGTGGCATAGCCCAAGCGATCTAGCGATGGTAATTGCAAGCCATGCCCCACAGGATAATCCTTGCCAATTCGTACGGGTAATTTTCCATGGGCTCCTTGAATACCGAAAAGTAAATCCGCACTCAAACGCTGGACCATCGGGTTGTTTTGATAATTCAACACCAGCCCGTCAAAGCCCTTTGGATCTTTAAGTTGGGCAATGGCGTAGGGTTTGACAAATACAGAAAGAATCACAGGGATATCAAGCTGTTGAAGTTTTCGCAACAATTGACGTTGCTGCTTATTAAATCGTTCCGATTTCCAAGGAGTTGCATCCGAACGATGAAAGCCGACAATTAAGGCTTTTAAATTTTTTATTTGGGATTGTATGCGCTTATAGTCTGTTCCCTCAATTCGTTGGATGTTTGCATACTGCTTCAACTGATCGAAAAAAGCGTCACCGCTGGCATCCCCTAGCTTCAAATACCCGTATTCGGCCTCCATCTGAAGCGGTAATAGTTTCTTTTTATTTTCGAGTAAGGTCAATGCAGCACTCATTGCTTTGGTGTAGAGCAAGCTGTCTTTTGGAGAATTCAGGTCTTTGGTGATATTGGTAATCTCAGTAGGCTGGTATTGATCCAATCCTACTAGATATTTAGCGGCCAGTACTTTTTTGACAGAATGTGCCAAACGGGCTTCCGTGATTTGTCCTCTAGTGACGGCACGTTTGATTGCTTTGATCCCTGCACGGTTATCGTTGGATATCAAAATCACATCATTCCCTGCCAAGAATGCTTCCAAATCGGCATTGGATTTTCCAACAAAATCAACCACACCTTTCATATCCATTGCGTCCGTGATAACCAAGCCTTTAAAGCCCATTTGCTTTTGCAATAAATCTTGAACAACTACTGATGCAATGCTACTAGGGCGTTTATTTTCAACAAGATCTGGAATTTTGAGGTGCCCAATCATTATGGAATGAATGCCTTCTGCTATTAATTTTCGAAAAGGTATCAATTCAACAGAATCCAAGCGTTCTTTTGACACAGACAGGGTGGGTAGTGTTTTGTGAGAATCGTCTTGGGTGTCGCCATGACCGGGAAAGTGCTTACCCGACGTCAAAACCCCAGCAGCTCGAAGCCCTCGCATCATAGCAAATCCTTTCGCTGCAACGTTTTGCGGATCTTCTCCGAACGAACGATTGCCAATAATCGGATTCAACGGATCGATATTTACATCCAAAACGGGAGCATAATTCATCTGAAGTCCCATCCTTAAGTGCTGCTCCCCTATTCTCTTTCCTATTTGAAAAATCAATTCGTTGTCTTGAATTGCTCCAAGCGTTAGATTCCAAGGGTAGTCAATAACAGAGTCCATACGCATGCCAACACCCCACTCGCCATCAAGGGTTGCCAGCAAAGGAATGCGCGCCTTGGTCTGTAGTTGATTTAAAATTTTTGTTTGAAGTACTGGGTGTCCTGTAGAAAAAACCACACCCCCCACATGTTTTTTTTCTACCAGTCGAAGCATTTCTTCAATGTGCTTCGGGCTTTGGCTAAGAGGACGAACCATCGGAATGAATAGTTGTCCAATTTTTTCATCCACTGATAGTGTAGAATAAATGCTATCAACCCATTGCTGTTGTGCAGCAATATCGGAAGCAAGTAAGGGATTGGGTTGGGCTTGTGCATAGCACAGTGTACCTAAAAGTAGGATTAAGGTTTTTCGAATCATATGTACTAGTCTAAAAAAAACGAGCGTGCCAGCTTTCGGAAGCGGGAACTTCCCAAAGGCTTTCTAGCTCTCTTTTGTTAAGAACCAAATTATTAAAAACGATGGTATTTTGGGTAACGGCTCGATCTTTGGCCATTTTTTTGAAATCAGACAAGGATTTGTGTGCTAAGTACTCCCCCTGCTTGTAGGTCACATTCATTTTATCCAAAAGCACGACCTCAAAATCACGCTCCAATTCTTGAATAAAACGAACAGAAGCATCAATAGAACAGCCACTAGCGCTTTGTTGTGCTTCATTTAGAGCAATAATCAAAAAACGTTTGTAAACAATTTTAAAAGCTGCTTGGAGACTACTGCCATGGGCAGTCCATTGAGTCAAAAAAGAAGTACATCGCTCAGAAATCTCCTCTATTTCTTGATCGCTAAAACTGCGGTTGGCGGGATAAATCCAAACGCGAGCCTCGTCAGAAAGTACGTCAAATGAAACATTCATGGGCTAGAGTTCTTCTGCTTCTGCAATTAATTCGGCAATATCCTTAACCGGAAGGCTTCCTTCCTTTTCTTTATTTTTTACCCCATCCGATAGCATCGTGTTGCAAAAAGGGCAAGCCGCTGCAATAATCTCGGGTTCTGCTTCGAGAGCTTGTTCGGTGCGTTCTATGTTAATGTCTTTATTTCCTTCTTCAGGTTCTTTAAACATTTGTGCGCCGCCAGCACCACAACACAACCCATTGGACTTGCAATTACGCATTTCAACCAATTCCGCATCCAATTTGACGATGAGTTCTCTAGGAGCTTCGTAAACACCGTTGGCGCGCCCCAAATAACAGGGGTCATGGAAAGTGATCCGCTTGCCTCGGAAGGTTCCACCTTCAATTTGGAGCCGGTTTTCTTTAACAAGCTTTTTAAGTAATTGGGTATGGTGCATCACTTCGTAATTACCACCCAATTCTGGGTATTCGTTTTTTAAGGTATTGAAACAATGCGGACAGGTGGTTACAATTTTTGTCACTTCATAGGCATTGAGTACTTCGATGTTACTCATTGCCTGCATTTGAAATAAAAATTCATTCCCTGCTCTTTTGGCTGGATCACCCGTACAGCTTTCTTCGGCCCCCAACACTGCAAAAGACACCTCTGCTTTATTCAAAAGCTTTACAAAAGCCTTGGTGATTTTTTTGGCACGATCATCGAAACTACCTGCACAGCCAACCCAAAAGAGTACGTCTGGCTTTTCGCCACGTGCCGTCATTTCTGCCAATGTTGGTACTACCATAATCGTCTAATTATGTTCCCCATCGTCAAATACCTCGATGGTTACTTCTTTTTCTACTAAATCCGTAAACTTCCCATTGTAACGAGTAGCACGAACAAGATGGTTATCAATCCAGTGGTAATTTCCTCCGCGAGGTTTGCCCATTAATAAGCTGTGATATTTGAACCCGTTCCCCTTGAGCCATTTTTCTGTCACCTCTCGGTGTGCTTCCACACGAGAAGTAAAAAAGCAAATCAAGTGCCCTTCTTCAAACCATTTGTTAAGGGTTACTAGGGCGTCTGGATACAATTCGGCAGTAGCCATACGTTCTGGCTCCTCATTGGGAATATCATCGCAGATAGTACCGTCAATGTCAATGAGGTAGTTTTTAATGCCTTCTGGCAATACAGGGCTAACGACTTCCCCATTTTCTACTTTTTTATGCAAATAATCTTCCGCTTCTTCTTTTTTCATTCTTTACGTATTGATTTAGTTGTCTTGTGCCCAAAGGAGGCGGTCTTGATTGTTAAAAGGCCACGGGGCCCCATTGTTTTCGATATTACTCATCATATTGTTCAAATCAGTGGGTGCCGCTGATTCTTCCATGACCAAGTATTGACGCATGTCCATGATGATTGAAAGCGGATCGATATCTACCGGACAGGCTTCGGTACAAGCGTTACAGGAAGTACACGCCCATAATTCTTCCCGGCTGATATAATCATCCAATAGTTTTTTCCCGTCTGTCACCTCTTTTCCATTACTGGCACGAAGATGGTTTCCTACTTCAGTCAACCGATCTCGTGTATCCATCATGATTTTTCGAGGGGATAGTCTTTTACCAGTCTGATTGGCCGGGCACACACTGGAACAACGACCGCATTCGGTACATGTATAAGCATTCATTAACTGAACCCAGTTCAAATCTGTCACGTCAGATGCACCAAAGGTGTCTGGTTCTGTTTCGGAAGTATCAGGAACTGCATAAGGGTCGGCATCAGGATCCAACATCAATTGAACTTCTTGCGTGACCGTGGTATTGTTACGAAAAGCACCTTTGGGACGTAAATTGGCAAAAAAGGTGTTGGGAAACGCCAATAATATATGCAAGTGCTTGGAGTAATATAAATAGTTTAAGAAGATGAAAATCCCAACGATATGGAGCCACCAAAAACTCCGCTCTAAGACCACCAGTGTTGCTTCAGAAAAACCTGTAAATAAGGGGCTTATAAACTGTGAAATTGGAAAAGCCCCTGCCTGTTGGTAGTGCACCGCACCCATTTGTTGAAGGAGGGAGTCGGTTGCGTTCATCGATAGAAATAAGCCCATCAAAACGATCTCAAAATAGAGGATCAAATCCGCATCTAACTTGGGCCATCCTTTCATTTCGTCTTTCCAAAAGCGTTGCAAACGAAGAACATTTCGACGAAGCCAGAAAAACACTACGGAAACAAGCACTAGAAAAGCCAATACCTCAAAAGTGCCTATTAGTACATTGTAAAAAGAACCTAAATAGGGAGCAAAAACGCGATGCGTACCCAATATGCCATCCACAATAATTTCGAGAAGTTCAATGTTGATCAAGATAAAGCCAACATAGACAACAATATGAAGAATTCCTGCGATTGGGCGTTTGACCATTTTGGACTGCCCCAAGGCTATTCGAGCCATATTACTCCAGCGCTTTCCCGATTGATCGGATCGATCAATGTCTTTCCCTAATTTGATATTCTTGATAATCTGGCGAACGTTTTTTGTAAAAAAACCAACCGCTCCAAGTAACAGGATAACAAAAATCAAATTCGGCAGCCACGCTATCATAAACACTTATTTTTTGTCGGAAGCCGCTTTATACGATTCCTTTTTCTTTCCAAAAAGAGAAAAGTGTACATAACGCTTCGGATTTTCTTTCAGATCATTAATCAATTGACCAAGTTCTTCAACCGTATAATTGAGGTTTTGATAAAGGGTGTCGTTTTTGAGCAGCTTGCCAGCTGTGCCTTCTCCGCGTTCCAGCGCCATTAATAAAGCATTCATATTGGTAGCGATGGCTTCGTATTCTTTAATTATTCGTTTCACATCAACCTCACTAAGTGAATCGGTCATCACAGATAAATTCTTTGAGGTATTTTCTATGTTTTTGAAAGAGTTTGCGAGTGTGTTTTCATTGTCTGCCATCAACCGCGCAATGGCTTTTGTAGCCTTATTTGCATTTTCCGCAGTAACAGCTAATTGCTCTAAGGTTATTTTAAGATTATTCTGGCTGTCTTTATTGAGCACATTACTAACGCCTGCAAAAAGAGAATCAACACTGGTGAGGGTGCTGGTAATCTTTTGTTGCAAAGGTGCTATTTGCTGGTTGACTAGTTCTGTAAGTCCTGGCTTTGACGTGGCTCGAAGAGTATCCCCTGACTGTATGGGATTGGGTGTTGAAAAATCTGGAAGAATTGCAATGGCTTTTCCTCCGATCAATCCCGTCTCGTAAAGCATCGCGGTACTTTTGTTGGTGAAATTTAGATTGTCGCGGATACTGAGTGTTACGAGTATTTTCGTCGTATTGGGAAGAAAATCTATTTGGGTGATTTTGCCGATGGATAAACCGTTAATGGACACCTTTGCACCATTTACCAAGCCTTCCACTTCATCGTATACGGCATAGATGACTTTTTCTTGCTTAAAGAGAGTGCTGCCTTTAAGAAAATCAAAACCCCAAATAAAGGTGAGAATTCCTAAGATTACAATAAGTGCGGTTTTAATTTCTTTGGATAGTTTCAAATCGAGGATCGTATGTTCAAATGTACAAAATTATTAGGGTCATAGTCTATTTATTTTTTCTTCAAAGCCGTAGCCAGTGGGATTTTTTTACCTCCTGAAAAAGCAACCAAAAAAGCCGTTTTATAGCCTTTTCTTTTGGCTCCACGCAACCACTTTTTTGCCTTGTTATAATCCGTTGTTTTTCCATAGTAATAGCGATACATACCTCCAGCACGCTCTCTGTAGATTGGGGATAAGCCTTTGAAATTGTAGGGCTTAGGATCCAACGCATTTTTACTCGCTGCAATTTGCACTCTGAATTCGGTTTGTGCTACAGGGGTTACTTGTGGTGACTGGGGCGATTGAACAGACTGGGGCGATTCCTTTGCAACGCTTTTTTGCACGGTATTTTTATAGTCTATAATCGCATCAGCGATGGTTGCAGCCATCTCCGCTTGCCCTTTGGTTGAATTCAAATAAGCACCTTCTTTGTTGTTGGTCAAAAAGCCGGTCTCCACCAACACACTCGGCATATAACTATACTTCAAAACAATAAAGCCCGCTTGCTTGACCGTTCGGTCTTTACGTTTTAGGTTTTTCACAAACCGTTTTTGGATTTTATCCGCCGCCACTATACTTTGATTCATATAGGCTTCCTGCATTAAGGTAAGGCCGATGGCGGACTCTGGATTGTTGGGGTCAAATCCATCATATTTCCTTTCAAAATCTTCCTCGTAATAGATTACAGAATTTTCTCGTTTAGCCACTTCAAAATTACGCTGATTGGCATGCAGTCCTAGGACAAAGGTGCCCGCTCCATAGGCCTGTGAAGTGTGGGCGTCACAGTGCACCGAAACAAATAAGTCGGCATCTACTTTGTTGGCAATCTCCGCGCGTTCAATCAGATCGACAAAAACATCTCTCTTGCGAGTATAGATCACTTTGATACCCGGTTGTGATTCTAATTTTTTCCCTATCTCTAGAGTGATGTTTAAAACGATTTTCTTTTCCTGATATTTGTTTCTAAAACCGCTATTCCCAGGATCTTTGCCTCCATGCCCAGCATCCAATACGACAACAAAGGGGTCTTGTGCCTGAATTGACTGACCTCCCACGCCATAAAAAAGAACGAAAAGTAAAAAAGAGAACGAAACAACTCTTAAATATTTCGCAATCCCGTTGAAATTCAATCTAAGTAGGTAAATTATCATTAATTTAGCGCGATTCAAAGTCCATGCCCAACAAATTTAGGATTATTCGTCTTGCGCACAAAGTCTTTTTATACACTTGAACTGTTAATAGTTTTTTGCTCCGGGATACTATGGGGCCAACAGACGCGTCCTGAAAACGTAGTTAATCCTGTGGCAAATGAACAATCAAAGGACAGTCTTGACAAAGAACCCCTACTGCTAGACAAGGTTCGTTATACAGCCAAACAAAAGGTAAACATCAATCGACGCGAAAATAAACTCTATCTGATTGATGAGGCAGAACTTTATTACCAAGACATCACGCTTCGAGCAGGACTCATCGTCTTAGATTATAGAACCAAAGATGTTTTTGCGGGTCGAATTGAGGACAGTTTAGGGAAATTGAGTCAGTTTCCCTATTTCAAACAAGGCCCCAATGAAGTCAACCCCGACTCTATTCGCTATAATTTTGACACCCAAAAAGCACTCATTTGGAATTCTAAAACAGCCCAATCTGGGATGAATGTTTTTTCAGAATACACCAAAAAAGAAAATGATTCTGTTTTCTATTTAAGCAATGCAAAGCTTACCACTGCGGGAGACTTAGAATCCGCAGATTACTATTTTAAAGCTCGAAAAGCCAAGCTAATCCCCGGAGGAAAGATTGTCACCGGAATGACCAATATGTTTATCTCCAATGTCCCTACCCCTATTGGCCTTCCTTTTTCCTATTTCCCATCCAATCAAGAGTTGACTTCTGGCTTTTTATTTCCCTCTATCAGTGAAAATAACAATCGAGGGTATGCCATTCAAAATGGAGGGTATTATTTTAACCTTTCGGAATACTTTAATCTGGCTGTTACGGGGGATTACTTTACCAATGGAAGCTATGGAATGCGCTTTGACACCAATTATAAAAGACGTTATAAATACAATGGAAATCTGAGTTTTCGCTATGAAAATCTAATCTCGGGAGAACGAGGGTTGCCCGGTTATTCCAAGTCCACTGTATCCAACCTACGATGGTCGCATAGCAAAGACCCCAAATCAAGTCCAAATTCTACGTTTTCAGCCTCTGTGAACTACGGAAGCAGCGATTATTATCAACAGTCCATCAATCAACTCAACTCGCCCAACTTCCTCAACAATAACCTAAGCTCTTCCATTTCATATTCAAAAACCTTTCCCGAAACACCCCGCGTAAATTTGTCTTTAACTACGGGGCTCTCACAAAACTCCCAAACGAAAGAGGTTAATTTGACACTACCCACCTTGCAGGCTAACTTGGATCGAATCTTTCCCTTTGCACCTAAGAATGGACCTAAAAAGGGGTTTATTCAAAACATCAATTTTCAATATTCCACCCAAGCAGAGCAACGTATTATTGCCAAAGAAGATGAATTATTTAAACCGGGGATGTTTGAAAAGGCTCGTTCTGGGATGCGTCATAGCATTCCTCTTTCAACCAACTTTAAGTTGCTGAAGTATATCAGTGTATCAACCAGCGCTAATTACAGTGAAATCTGGACGCCTCGGGTTATTCGCTACAATGATTTTGATCCAATCTTGGGAGCCGCTATTAAGGACACCATTTCTAAATTTGGTGCTTTTCGACAGTACAACTTTGGTGCTAGTTTTGGTACTACTATATATGGTACATTTAATTTTAAAAAGAATAGTCGTGTCCAATCCATTCGGCACACCATTCGTCCTTCGTTAAGCTATTCAAACAACCCTAGCTTTGAGCGTTATTACGACGAGTACATTATTGATGCCGATGGTAATACACGAGAATATACGCGCTTTGAAGGGAGTCTATATGGCACTCCAGGCAAAAACTTTGCCAGTAGTATTGGATTGAGTATTAGTAATAATTTTGAGGCGAAGGTTATCGATAGAGACACCACAAAATCAGAGTTGAAGAAAATCAAGCTCCTGAACAACTTAAACCTTTCGACCAGTTACAACCTCGCGGCTGATTCCCTGAATATGGCACCGATACGGATGAGTTCGGGATTGAGTTTATTAAAGGATAAAATGAGCATCAACTTTGGCGCTACCTTTGACCCTTATACCCTCAATAGTCAAAATCAGCGGATTGGCACCTATCACATTGCCAACGGTGGAGGGCTTGCCCGAATGACCAGTGCCAATGTAAATATGAATTACAGTATTAACAATAATACCTTTAAGCGAGGAGGAAACAGAGAACAAGAAGAAGAAAATACTGAAATCACATCAAGCGGTGGTCGTGACGATGATCTATTTGGACGGTCGGCCAATTTCTACAACAAGCAAAACAATCAAAGTAAAGGAGACGAAGAACCCGTTCCCCAATACCCACCCTATCAAACCAAAATCCCTTGGAATCTAAAATTTGCCTATTCCCTGACCTATAACAATAACATTGGACAGCAAGATATTACTACCAACTCTTTGATGTTTTCCGGGAATATTGATCTAACGCCCAAATGGAAGGTCGGGATTTCGTCGGGCTATGACTTCAAACAAGAAGGCTTTACCTATACTCAGTTTCGTTTTGACCGAGATTTGGACAGTTGGCAAATGAACTTTAGTTGGATTCCTTTTAGTGAAAGAGCTTCTTGGAATTTCTTTATTGGAATCAAATCGGGACTCCTCAGTGATATCAAATACGAGAAAAACAGCGAACCCTACAGAAATCTATAATAGATTAGTTTTCGTTAATTTAGCCATACTTCAATCGCTATTTATACTATTAAAAAGATGAAAACAGTCATTCAAACGAAAAACGCCCCGGCTCCTATCGGTCCTTATAACCAAGCGATTAAATCTGGAAACACGCTCTATATAAGTGGTCAAATTGGTTTTGATCCCGCAACTATGGAATGGGTATCGGAAAGTATTGCCATGGAAACGGAGCAAGTCATGAAAAACCTAGCGGCGGTTTTAGAAGCTGCTGGAATGGGTTTTGAACAGGTCGTGAAGTCCTCTATTTTTCTTGACGATATGGCTCACTTTGCTGTGGTCAATGAAGTTTATGGGCGTTATTTTGACGAAGACCAAGCCCCTGCAAGAGAAACCGTTGCGGTGCAAACACTTCCCAAAAACGTTCGAGTAGAAATTAGCATGATCGCTATTCTATAATAGCACTAGGATATAGAAGCATTGAGTTTCTTCTGGTGAAATTTCACCAATCCATCAATAGGACGTTTGACAACATTACCCATCGTAAGTCCGTATTCTGTCGTTATGATTTCTTCAATTTCTTCTTGGAGGAAATGAGAAATAGACCCTACAAAATGAATCGGTACCTGCTTGGCATCTTCGAACTGTAGTATTTGATGCTCGATAAAACGTCGCAAACCGCCTTTGATGATTTTATTCATCAAGGGATGGGATTTATGTTCAATCATAAATCTCGCGAAGGTTGCCAAATAGGTGTTGGGATTTTCCTTGCGGTAAATATTTTCTTTGACAACATCAGCTTCTAAGTCAAAAGTTTCCTCAAATGGCTTGCGGAGTTCCTCTGGCATTTCGTTAAAATAATAACTTCGAATCAGTTGCTTTCCGTAGAAATTCCCACTGGCTTCATCCATCAAAACGTATCCCAACGAAATAACACGCTGCTCGATTTCGTTTCCATCAAAATAGGTGCAGTTTGAACCCGTACCCAAAATACATACAATTGCAGGGGTATCTTTTTTTACTGTGGCATATACTGCCGCATAGGTGTCTTCTTTGACAGAAAGTTCTGCATTTACAAAAATCTTTTCAAACACCTTGATGATGCGTTGTTGCGGGCTTTTAATCCCGCAACCAGCACCATAAAAATACAAATGGGTTATTGCCTCACGATTCTGAGACAACTCAAAGTTATTGATGATTCGTTCTGTTAAAATCTCACTGGAAAGTACTTGCGGATTCAGCCCAAGCGTTTGGGTCGAGAACAAAACTTCTCCTGTAGATGCGATGGCAAACCAATCCGTTTTGGTGGAGCCACTGTCAACAACCAATATCATACGTTAATTATAGTTGATTCACGTGCTTGGCCAAATCCAAAAGTTTGTTGGAATAACCACATTCGTTATCGTACCAAGAAATGATCTTAAAGAAATTTTCGTTAAGCTCCATCCCAGCACCTGCATCAAAAATAGAAGTGCGTGCATCTCCTACAAAATCTTGCGAAACAAGAGGTTCCTCGGTATAGCCTAAGATTCCTTTCATAGCTCCGTTGGCATTGTCTTGCATGGCTGCTTTGATGGCTTCGTAGGAAGTACTTTTCCCTAAACGAACCGTTAAATCAACCACAGAAACATTGGCCGTGGGGACACGGAAAGCCATCCCGGTTAGTTTTCCAACGAGAGCAGGGATTACTTTGGTTACCGCCTTAGCAGCTCCCGTAGAAGCAGGCATAATGTTTAACAATGAGCTTCTTCCACCTCTGAAATCCTTGCGAGAAGGGCCATCTACAGTAAATTGAGTCGCTGTAGTCGCGTGAACTGTCGTCATCAAACCTTCAACAATCTCAAAGTTATCATTCAACACTTTGGCAATAGGTGCCAAACAGTTGGTCGTACAAGAAGCATTGGAAACAATCGTTTGGTCTGCTGTAGCTTCAGTATGATTGACACCCATAACATACATAGGTGCATCGGCTGAAGGTGCAGAAATAACTACTTTCTTGGCTCCCCCGTCAAGGTGTGATTGTGCTTTTTCTAAAGTTGTAAAGATTCCTGTACACTCAGCTACAACATCCGTATTCATAGCACCCCATGCGATATCGGCTGGATTGCGTTCTGCAGAAATTTTAATCTCCTGACCGTCCACAATCAAATTGTTGTTTTCAACACTAACGGTACCGTCATATTGACCGTGTACCGAATCGTATTGCAACAGATAGGCAAGATGATTGACATCCAGCAAATCGTTAATCCCAACCACGGTAATGTCTTCTTGCTTCATTGCTGAACGAAAGACCAAGCGTCCAATGCGTCCAAATCCGTTAATTCCAATACGTACTCCCATTTTAATTTTAATTTAAGTTTAAATTGATAATATATCCGATACTCGGATGAGTTCTTTATTGATTTTTGAGGTTCCTTTGATTGCCTTTTCTAGCGGGTTAAGAACCATTTCATCGTTTTTGATACCGACCATGACATTGGAGGCTCCCTCCCGAAGGGATTCCACTGCAAAAACACCCATTCTAGAAGCCAAGACGCGGTCAAAACAACTGGGGGATCCTCCGCGTTGCATATGTCCTAGAACCGATACGCGAACGTCATAATAAGGCATGTTTTTTTCGACATAAGAGGCGATTTCAAATACATTATCGCCTGTTTTGTCTCCCTCGGCAACCACTACAATGCTGGATGATTTTCCTGATTTCTCGCTTTTCTTAAGCGAATCTAGTAAGCGTTCGAGCCCCATGTCTTCTTCTGGGATCAAAATTTCTTCGGCTCCTGCTCCCACGCCCGCATTCAAAGCAATATGCCCTGCATCTCTTCCCATCACTTCCACAAAGAAAAGACGGTTATGAGAACTGGCTGTATCACGAATTTTGTCGATTGCATCTATAACGGTATTCAAAGCAGTGTCATAGCCCAACGTAAATTGCGTTCCACTAATATCATTGTCAATGGTTCCAGGGATTCCAATCACAGGAACATTCCATTCTTTTTGGAAAATCATGGCACCCGTAAAAGAACCGTCACCACCAATTACTACCAGCGCATCCAATTCAAACTTTTGAACCGTTTGATAGGCTTTTTCACGTCCTTCTTTGGTGCGAAATTCCAAACAACGAGCTGATTTCAAAAAGGTCCCTCCTTTATTAACGATGTTATTCACCGATCGGGGGGTCATGGGAGTTAACTCTCCATCAATAAGCCCTTGATAGCCTTTGTGGATAGCAAAACATTCATATTTGTAGAAAATGGAAGCACGAACAACGGCTCGGATGGCTGCATTCATTCCGGGGGCGTCTCCACCGGAAGTTAAAACGCCTATTTTCTTTAGTGTAGACATATGGTCAATTCGGTCAGCCAAAAATACTATTTCTATCGGTATTATGGTAGTCGAATTAGAAAATCAACAAATAGGCGACTAGTTTTGGTTTTTATCACGAAACTCGATGCCATTTTCTTGCAATTCAGAAAATGAAGATTTCCTCAAACTGTCTTTTGGGTTTTTTCGCTTTATTTTTTGAATGAGCTCTTGAAAGGTATTGAAATCAACGTCATAGGAAAGTCCCATCCCTTGGGTGTATCCAAAATCTTCTCCGATATAGCGGAATTCATTCTCCTTATTGAATACTTTGGCCCGAAGGGTGTTGTCTTTATTAAGGATAAAATCAATTTGAACATCCCCCACTACCTGTGTTTGGGCAAAACCACCTACAGGAACCCCAATTTTACCGTTGATGAGAATCTTATCACTTATTTGGGTGCTGAGTGTTAATCCGAGTCGGTCTTCAGTTTGCACGTCCAATTCATTGTTCCGATCGCCTTGGAGATAATTAACCCCTACTTTCAGCTTTTCATCGCTTTCGCCCAAAAGGCTCGAAAACACATCCGATGCCTTTTCATAAAGGTTGTTGGTGATTCCTTGAACCGAAACACTGACATCACTAATAAATACTCCTTGTGACAATAAAGAAATGGCTTGTAGTTGACTTCGTTGGGGATCCGCCAAACGATAGTTGATTTCTGAAACAACAACATTATTGGTGTTCGGGAAATTGATAGCAAAGATGGGATTGTCTGGTTGCAGAAGGTTTCCTTGCAATTGAATTTCAACTTCGGTAGGGATTTTGCGGTTAAAATTCGGATTGTCCAGCAACAAGGCTGGATTGGCTCCTCCAGGCACCTGATAGACCGCCTGCATATTCATCTGGGCTCCTAAGGGATCTCCCTCCCAATTCACACTTCCTCCTGGCCGCAAAGTGAATTTTTTATCAATCAAACCTAAGTTTCTAAAATTGTAGTTCCCTTCGATCGTTATAAAATCTCCCCACATATTGAATTTATTCTCCGTATTGATTTCCATCAATAAGGTTCCAACCCCTCTCCCTGATAAAGAGCTATTTGTTTCCGGATCAATTACAATTTCGATCAAGGCTTTATCATTGATATCCAATTCAAAATCCATTTCCAAAATTTTACGCCCCAATCCGACAACTGCATCAGTGGTTTCAAGGGAATCTTTTTTGGTTTTAGAAACAAAATCAATGTAAGAAGTATCCACCAATCCGTAATCTTCGGTCCAAGGAATTTTGAAATTAGTCCCCTCTTCAGTTTCTCCAACTAAGCTAATTCGCAGCGATTTGCTAGGTCCTACTAATTTTCCTGTACCTCCAAAAAATCCCTGTCCATAAAATATACGTTCGGGAGATTCTTCAATATTAAAAACCAACATACGATCGGTGGAAATCGCAAAGTCCATTTCCCAATTTTTAAAATTACTATGTGAATAGCTCCCATCGATGATCCCCTTGGTATCGAATGCTGTGTTTCTAAAAACGGCTTTAGAAAAATTAAAACTTTGGTTGGCCAGTACAATGCGTGTTTTGGGATCAAAAGCATAAAACAGATTCAAATAAGGAATGGACAAGCCTCCTTCCGAAATACGCAGTTCGCCATCATGCCGCAAAGCGTTCAAAGGTCCCCAAAGATTGACCATCCCCGAGGCCATTCCTTGAATTTCATCTAATGTTCCGTTGGCTAATTGATTCAAAAAGTCCAAACGAAAGGTGTCAAATTCAAGGTCAAAATTGATGCTGGGCTGCTTGTTGCTATTCAATATATTGCCTTCACCGGAAAGCGTTGTTTTTCCATCTTTAAAAAAGGTCAATGCACTTGTATAAGAACCCACCTGATTGTTGCCAAAAAGGGAAAGAGCAAATTCTCCCATAGCTTTCTCATTAAAGGAAAGCGCAGCCACATCCATATTCAAGTCAAAATTGTTTTTAGCTGGAGAACGATTGGTGTCCAGCTTGAGACTCACATCTCCTTGAATACTGAAATTTTTAAATTCGGGAAGAAGTCCCTCCAAAGCAACTTGTTCTAGTTGCGTTTGGATGCTGTATGCTTCATTATTGGCATAGGTACCCTCTAGTGCAATACGCTGTTCTTGTGCCCTTGCCTGGAATGCCGCGACTGACCAGCGTTTATTTTTGCTATTATAACTGATTTCCGCATCGGGACGAAATGTCCAGTCCGTATTTTTGTAGCGAACGGATGAAGGAAGCAAACGAAACGTAAGTTCTTCATTTTCCGAAATCGTATGAATGGCTTCTAAAGAAAAGAGATCTTGACGTTCCCGCCCTTTCGCTTTAAACTGCAAAAGCATTCCGCGATCCTCTTGCGAACTCACTAGGGACAGTTCTGAAAATGTGTAGTTCTTGATTTGCAATGCCTCCATGGCAATGGTATTGGGTGCCTTAGACGATTCTGGTTCTAGACGAAGTGAAAGTCCTTTGACAATACTATTTTGGTAGTTAATCAAAGGGGCTTCCATCTGCAAACGCCCTTTGGAAGCCTCAGAATGCAATAAGCCCGAAAGCGTAAAATCATTTTTTATTCCCCAATTGGGAAAGGCTGTTGCCAATGCTTTTTGAGAAATCTTAAAATCAACCAATGCGTTTTGAGGCATCACAAAAGGCTGTGCCACGGTAAACGGGTAGGCACGGCTTAGTGTATTTTTGAGAAGCTGTTGGAGTTGGGAAAGTTGAAAATTTCCTCGAAGGCTTCCTTGAATCAAATCAGAATTCGAAACAAACAGGGATCGATTTAGGCCATTCGCTTTTATTTCAAGCATAAAATCATCAAACAACACCTTTTCCGTAGTCGTTTTTAGTTGGATGCTATCAAAACTAAAGTTACCATTGATTTTGTCAATTTGAGTATCGGTAAATCGTCCCGAGCTTGTTCCGCTCAACAATGCTTTTCCGGGTTCCAGCAAAGGGTTTAAAAGGCTTAAATCCAGTTGTGCGAGATCAATTTCAAGCTCATTGACTTTCAATTTGCTTTTGGGCGATAGATCAAAACGACTCTGCAATTCAATCTGTGAATCTGTTACGGATAGCTTTCCTTTCCATTGTCCTTTTTGGAGTGTTCCTTCACTTTGTAACCCTTCGAATATCTTTTGTTGGTGCTGGAATTGATCCAGTTTTAAGGTCCAAGCGGCAGCAGTCCACTCTCCTGCTTTTTGAGTGCCTTCCAATGCCAACTTACCGCGTAGCAATCCAAAGGTGCCGGAGGGATCAAAAACAGACAGATCCATAGGCGTTGCGTCTAGGGTAAGGCTAAACTGTTGGGTATTGTCTGCTGTTTTCAACTGTTGAAATGAGGTGTTGAGTTGGTTGATCCCCTGCTGTAAAACACCGTCTATATCAATTCCCTTGGAACTATAGTCCGTCACTCCTTTAAAATTAAATGTCTCTCCACTGCGAAGTTTTATCTTGTTTTTTGCCAGCAGCTTTTGAAGTGGAGATTTGTTTACCAGTGCCGAAGTAAATGTCAATGAAGCAATATCCGTATGGATGGCATTCAGATTTTGGAGACTGTCTAAGGATAATACACCGGTGGCTCGAAGTTCAAAATCGGGGGCGGCTACCTTCAGCTTTGAAAAGGCAAATCGCTGCAAGGGACCTTTGCCCTGCAATTCACCACGAATATTTTTGGAGTAATAGGTTTCCCATCCCCATTCTTTTGGATTTAATCGTTCGAGATGTATTTTTAAGTCCAAGGTTGTATCGCTATCAGGAGTGGGGAATTCCATCTGGAGCGATCCCGACAGTTTACTTGTTGCGGTTTGAATTTCTAGGGAGTCCACACTAAGATTTTGCGCGGTTTTGGCCACCACAGCAGACAGCTTTTGAACCGAAAGACCATCAACATTAGAAAACTGAAGATGCTGTAACACTCCTGTAATTTCTTTTTCTTGAATGCGAACGTTTGCTACCTCAAACTGAAGGTTGTGCAGCGTTTGCTGTCCTTTTTTCAGTTGGGGAAGATCTATATGGACAGTTCCCTCGGAAAAAGTCATTTTCTTTAAACCAAAGGCCGTTTGGGTGTTTTTATTGGTTTTGTTTAAACCAAGACCTTGAATAAAATACTCAAGATTGGTCAGCGAATCCCCTGGATACTGTTTTAGGTTGAGATCAAATCCCTCAAGGGTTGCACTGTCAAATTCAATATCGCCTTGAAGGGCTTTTGAAGGGGCGGTAAGTGTTGCCTTAAATTCGTCTATAAAAAACAGGGTGTCCTTGTAATGATCAAAACCGACAACCCCTCTAAAGTTTACATTCCCCAGCAGATCTATTTGAATCTTATTGACTTGTAATTCCTGATTGGTTGCGGACTGAAGAGCGTCGGTCAAACGTCGGGCCAGCGAAGTTTGTACCGAGGACAATGAGAATATAAAAAAGCCCAAGAACATCATCACTACGAATGAAATACTAAGTACTAATACTATTTGCCGACCTCTTTTGATTTTATCCTTTATTTTTGTTGTCCTAAAAAGCATGAAAGTGTCTACACCATTTTACACCTTGGGCATCGAATCCTCTTGTGACGATACGGCTGCCGCTATACTTTGTGACGGTAAAGTTCTGTCAAATTGTATTGCCAATCAAGAAATTCACAAAAGATATGGTGGGGTGGTGCCAGAATTAGCTTCGCGAGCGCATCAATCCAACATCATTCCGGTGGTCACAGCAGCGATTGAACAAGCGGGAATTGAAAAAAAACAACTCAATCTTATTGCCTTTACCCAAGGCCCGGGTCTTTTGGGCTCCCTATTGGTGGGCAGCAGCTTTGCCAAATCATTGGCCATGGGGCTGAACATTCCCTTTTTAGCGGTGAATCATATGCAGGGGCACTTACTGGCTTCTTTTATTGACCATCCACAACAACAACAGCCGCCCCGTTTTCCCTTTTTGGGCGTGACGGTTTCCGGAGGCCACACCCAAATTGTGCTTTGCAAGGCAGCCTTTGACATGGAAGTCATTGGCGAGACCCAAGACGATGCCATTGGTGAAGCTTTTGATAAATGCGGGAAAATCATTGGATTGCCCTACCCTGCTGGGCCCTCCTTGGATCGTTTGGCTCAACAGGGAAATTCAAAAGCTTTTACTTTTCCCATTCCCAAAATGAAGGGGCTTAATCTGAGTTATAGCGGAATAAAAACCGCCTTTTTAAACTTTATCCACAAGCATCAAAACAAAGACCCAGAGTTTGTAGAAAAAAATCGGGAAGACTTATGCGCTTCGCTTCAATGGGCTTTGGTCGAAAATATATTTCGGAAAATAGAACAAGCTGTAAAGGAGACGGATATAGACCGAATCGTGATTGGCGGGGGTGTTTCTGCCAATTCCGAGATTCGCGCGCGTTTGTTGGACAAGGCGAAGACCGATCAATGGACAGTGCATTTACCGCCATTTGAATACACCACAGACAATGCTGCCATGATTGGTATGGTGGGTTATTTACAAGCCCAGTCTAAAAAATACAGTGACTTTACTGCGATTGCTAACCCTCGATTAGGCTTCTAAGATGGATCGTTTCTACCAACCCGAACTAACCGCCTCCGACCAACAAATACAACTGTCTGCGATGGAAAGCAAGCATTTGTCACGGGTTTTACGAAAAAAACCGGGGGACATTATTGGGCTTCTCAATGGCATTGGAGGCACTGCCAAAGGGCAGCTTCTCAGCACAGACCCCAAGGGGTGTTGGGTTCAGATCACTGATTTTGAACAAGCCGCCCCACCACCCTATACCGTTCATATCGCCATGGCTCCCACCAAAAGCAACGATCGGTTTGAATGGTTTTTGGAAAAAGCCACTGAGATCGGGATTAGCGCAATTACCCCTTTGCTGTGTCAGAATTCGGAACGCCGGAAGATCAATCCAGAACGCTTTGAACGTATTATTTTAAGTGCCACCAAACAATCAAAACAGGCGTTTAAACCCCTTTTGAATCCCTTAACCTCCTTTCCGGATTTTGTGTCTGAAAACTCAGATTGCTTGTTGGCGCATTGCCGCGAAGGAAACAAAAAAGGATTGCTAAAAGAGGTGCCATGGCAGCCCCACACCACCCTTTTGATTGGTCCGGAAGGCGATTTTACGCAAGACGAAATTGACCAGGCACTTCGGCAAGGAGCTACCGCCATTGAACTGGGAACGCAACGCTTCCGAACAGAAACCGCAGGGATTGTCGCCTGCCATACCCTAGCGCTAAAAGCCGAATGGCCATAGCTTAGAAACCCATAATTATTTTTTACTACTTTTAAAGGAACAGACCCAAATCTGTTCTTCTTTATGAAAGACCTACGGTTGATTTCCGACGCATATAGACAGCGATCTATTGTCAGACTAACTTTAAGACATTTTCAAGTTTTACTGGAGTATTCTAGTTCAAAAACTACGGAAAGCTACACTCTGGTTTCAACACTAGAAAGGGGAACTATTATCAATCCATTGGATACTTTTTACAATATACAGAGTGGCACAATAGCTACCGCAACGGACATTGCAGCTTTCGCTGAGATAAATAGCCAAGTATTGGCTACAACAGATCACAACAAAACGCTAAAACGAAATTTGGTAAGGTTCTATCGTCTTTTGAATAGTCAAGTAAACTTGCCTATCCAAAATCCCGAACCTCATTCCGTTTAGCGAGACGTTGTACGCCATTTGAAAGAAGATGCAAAACGTAAAGAAAATAACGTTTCAAAACAAGAACAAACCGACTTCTCATTTTGATATTTTAAATTTAGAAGAACTTTTTAATCGAAAAGATTTAGGCTTCCTCATTGACGATTCTCATAAAGTTGACTTTTATATTATTATAGTTATTGAAAAAGGAAGTGGTAATCATACCATCGATTTTAAGGATTATCAATGTTCAGAAAGAACGATTTTAACCATACGAAAAGATCAAACACATAAGTTTTTTAGAAACGATTCCATAAAAGGTTCTGTTATTCTTTTCACAGATGAGTTTTTAGTAAGTCATATAGAAAGGCTGGAAAACTTAAGGGTAACTCAATTATTCAATGATTTATTAAGTAGTCCAAAATTACAGTTAAACCCAAATGACTTTTCAGAAATTCAAAAAATAAGTCAACGCATAAAAAGTGAGTTCTTTGAAAAAAACGACAATTATTCAATGAATATCATAAGAAGTGAATTGCATATTTTAACGACCAAGCTTTTTAGAATAAAATCAAATATCCAAAATCTTGACACAGGGAGAAAGTATTTAAAAGAGTTTATCGAGTTTCAGAATTTAGTTGAACATAATGTCAATGCAATAAACAAAGTTAAAGACTACGCCAATAAAATTGGAGTTAGTACAAAAACGCTTAACACAACTACAAGAGAAGTAATCAACAAATCCGCCAAAGAATTTATTGACGACATCAGGATTAAACAAATTAAACGACTTCTTATAAATACCGATTTAAGCATTAAAGAAATTGCCTATAATACAGGATTTGAAGAAACCACAAACTTTTATAAGTATTTTAAAAGGCATACTCAAACTACACCAGAACAATTTCGACTAGCTTATTAATTTTCCCATTTATACAGTCTTTAAGCGTTTTTGTATAGTTCAAACAATCAAGTTTAAAACCACCTTTGTGTCATAATTTTTTAAATCATAAAAATATGGCAAAAAGAATAACACTATTTGGATTACTCGTGCTTGCAACCTCGATAATCAGTTGCAATTCAAATAAACATCCACAATCAAAAAAAGAAACTAAAATGGAAAATTTAAACAAAGAAAAGGCAGTAGCATTACTAAACAGTTTTAACACAGGAGACCAAGAGCCTATCTCCTACATTAATCCTAACAAGTATATTCAACACAATCTTGCTATTGGTGATGGTTTAGCAGGATTTGGTGCGGTTATGCAAAATGCCCCTAAAGGTGGTTTTAAAGCAGATGTAAAACGTGCTTTTCAAGACGGTGATTATGTTGTAACACATACAAAATATGACTTCTATGGTCCGAAAGCGGGTTTTGATGTTTTTCGCTTCGAAAACGGTCAAATCGTAGAACATTGGGATAATATGACAGAAGTAACGCCTCCAAACCCAAGTGGTAGAACCCAGTTTGATGGGGCTACCGAAGTAACAGACTTGGACAAAACAGAAGGTAATAAGGCTGTTGTTGAAAAACTGATGAATGAAGTGTTCTTAAATGGAAACAACGAAAATCTTACCACTTATATAAATCCTGAAAAGTATATTCAACATAATTCTGCGGTTGCTGACGGATTAGATGGGTTAGGAGCTGCACTTAAATATTTTGCCGAAAATGGCTTGGTAATGGAATACCATAAAATCCATAAAATTTTAGGTCAGGGCAATTTTGTTTTGGTAATGAGTGAAGGCAAATTCGGAAAAGGAGACCACGTGGCATACTTCGATTTATTCCGACTTGAAAACAACCAAGTAGTAGAGCATTGGGATGTAATCCAAACTATACCACCAAAATCAGAATGGAAAAATAACAATGGGAAATTCTAAATCCGAAAATAAAAACGGCATACAACACGGTGTATAAGCAATAGCGGTTTAAGTGCAAACTTGAACCGTTTTTTCATTTAATTAAGCATATTGCTTTCTGAAAGTTTAGCAGAAATATATCCGCTATTGTCCATACACAGAACGTTGATGGTAATTAAATTAAACTTTAGATTATTTTAAGGGTCTAAGAAGAAAACTTAAAGGATTAAATTATGATGAAACAGATTTTTGCAAGTTTACTAATTATGGCGTGTTTGATATCATGTGATAAAGATGATGATAACATAAATCCACTTATAACCTCTGCACCAACAGTCAATTTGAATACTACCTATGAAGTAAATATTACGGAAGATATCACTTACGCTGAAGGACTTAGTCATGATAGTTGGAATAGTGCCAATACCTCTGTAGTTCCGTTATTAATGGACTCTTATGTTCCTGATAATAATTTGCAAAATCGCCCTTTACTGATGTTAATTCACGGTGGTGGATTTTCTGGAGGTTCAAAACAACAGGAAGCATTAGTGGCTATGGCAAATTATTACGCTTCTAGAGGCTTTGTTGTTTTTTCAATTGATTATCGACTTAGAGGCGATAAAGGAACAATTCCGCAAGAATGGATAGATGCGACAACTAATGTAGACCCTGCAGAACTTGACCAACTTTATGCAATGTACCCTGCTCATCGAGATGCTAAAGCTGCTTTAAGGTGGATTATAGCTAATGCTGACAATTATCACATCAATACGGATTATATTACTGTTGGTGGCGGTTCAGCGGGAGCAATTACATCAATAGGTCTAGGTGTATCAGAATTGGGTGATTATAAAGATGAAATAAGCCTAACCGAAGACAATACCCTATCTACAACCAATCTTTCTCAAACGTATGAAGTACAAACAATTTTAGATTTTTGGGGTTCAAATGTATCTATAGAAATATTGGAATCAATTTATGGATATCAAAGATTTGACCAAAACGACCCAGCGTTATTTATAGCTCATGGTACTGAAGACCTTACCGTTCCTTTTAGTAGTGCGGAAGATTTAAAAACTATATGGGAAACAAATGAAATTGATTTTGTGTATTATCCATTAGAAGGCAGAGGTCATGGTGCTTGGGGAGCTACTGTGAATGGAAAAAGCTTATCAGATTTATCTTTTGATTTTATAGTGGAGAACCAAAGTTTAAATGTCGAATAAAAACTACCGCCAACAAGGTGTATAGTGCATACCCTTCGGGATACGCACCATACACAGAACGTTGTAATCAATTTCCCGCTAAACCCAATATGGGTTCGGTAAGGAACAGACACTGCAGCTTTCGCTGAGATAAGCACCCTAGTCTGTTCTTCTTTATAAATGACTAACATGGACAGTCAGATGTATCAATTAAAAAAAGACTAAAAGGGACTGTATTTTTTCTTAAAATCACTTGCCATAAAGTTTTCTAGATACTACATTGAAAAGGCTAATTACTAGGAATAATGAAAGTAAGTCACGTTCTATACAAGGCTAATGATTTGGAAAGCGCAGTCGTCAAATTCCAAAACATGGGCTTTAAGGTTGAATTTGGTTCCAAAAATAAGCCGCATAACGCTTTAATCTATTTTTCAGAAGGGCCTTATATCGAATTATTAAACCAAGCGCCTGTCCCTTCTTACATTCATTTAATTTTAAAATTATTAGGCAAAGGAAAGGTTGCTGAAAGGTTTCGGCATTGGAAAAATGTAAAAGAGGGATTCTTTGGATTGTGCTTAGAGAATTACGAGACTCATTTCAATAATGAGGAGAAAATATTATTAAAAAATGGACACCGTTATTTTATAACAAAAAGCCGCAGAACGGATCCTGCAAACAGAAATCTAAAGTGGAAACTCCTTTTCCCCTTCGAACTCAAACTCCCCTTTTTGATGACATATTTTAATAATGATCCGAAGCCTGAAAATTTTATTCATCCTAACGGTGTAAGTAAAATAACGTCTATATCATTTGGAACTGACGAAAACCTTATCCCCATTATCAATGCATTATGTGATGATAGATCACTCAAATTATTTGTTGGAAAGGGAGTACAAAGTTTAACCTATGAGAAAATAAATACAGATGGCGCCAGGGAGCATGAATTATAATTTAATACCATCTGCTATTTCTGATGCAAACCCTTTTGCGTTATCAAAACCCCGAGTAAAATCTAGAAAAAGTACAACTTTAAGCAATTGGTGTATTTCAGGATATGGCAATAAAGCCCCATAATCTATCGGATAGGATTGCTAGAATCTCTTTATATTTAACCTATGGAATCAAAAGCGATTGCCAACGGAATTCTCCAGGCCCTATTTAAACTCTTTGTCATCGGTGCAGTTTTGGCACTGATTTACTACCTCAACAGTCTGCTTATTTACTTTGTCATAGCAGCAGTGATCAGCCTTATCGGGCGGCCCATTACGGTTTTTTTAAAAACAAAATTCAAATTCAACAGTCTGCTCGCAGCCAGCTTTACCATCATCTTGTTTGTAGCATTGTTATTTGGTATCCTATCCTTATTCTTCCCCCTTTTGGTGGAACAGAGCAACAATCTATCCTTGCTGGATGTGGAAGGTCTAAAAGTAAAACTGGAAATGCTAGCGCAACAAATTTCGCAATCTCTAAAGCTTGACAATTCCTTTTGGTCGGGTCTCTTGGAAAGTGGGGATTTGCTACAGTCCGTAAACCTGGGGTTTCTTCCAGATTTTCTCAACGGTCTCTTGGATGCCTTGGGTTCTTTTTCTGTGGCTTTGTTCTCCGTGGTGTTTATTTCCTTTTTCTTGTTAAAAGACAGCGAGCTACTCCAACGAATCCTTTTGATTTTTATCAAAGAAGAGTACCATCAACGGATTCAAAAGTCTTTTGAAAGCATCAAAAATCTATTGTCTCGCTATTTTATTGGACTACTGATGCAGATCACCATTTTACTGGTTATCTATACGATCGTATTGGCGATTTTCGGCATTAAAAATGCCTTTATCATTGCTTTTCTCTGTGCCCTACTCAATTTGATTCCCTATATCGGACCCATCTTTGGAGGGATTTTGATGATCGTTTTGACCCTCACCAATGACTTTGACCTAAACTTTAGCGCGGAAATTCTCCCCAATGTGCTTGGTGTGGCTATTGGCTTCACCATTGGACAATTGGTGGATAATTTCTTTAGTCAACCTTTTATTTTTTCCCGTTCCGTCAAATCCCATCCGCTGGAAATCTTTTTTGTTATACTGGCTTGTGGCTCCTTGTTTGGGGCCGTTGGAATGATTGTCGCCATTCCATTATACACCGCCCTAAAAGTAATCTTAAAAGAATTCCTTTCCGAAAACAAAATCGTACAATCACTCACCAAAGATTTATAAGTATGCGCTATCCTATTCTAATCCTTTTAGGGCTTGTTTTTTTAGCACCTATTCAGGCACAGACCCGTCTCAATCGAACGGAGAAAAAGATTTTAAAACAAGTGGCTACCTATGAATCGGAAGCCATTGATTTTTTAGAAAAGGTAGTCAATATCAACAGTGGCACTCTTAATCAAAAAGGGGTTCGAGAGGTCGGAAATGTATTTTCAGCCGCTTTTGATGCCATTGGATTTCAAACCGAATGGATTGAAATGCCCAAAGAAATGAACCGTGCTGGACATCTTTTTGCTTCTATTGAAGGAACCGAGGGCAAACGACTGCTTTTGATTGGTCACTTGGATACGGTTTTTGAGGAAAATAGCCCTTTTCAAACCTTTGTTCGTCAAGACAGCATCGCCTACGGACCGGGAGCCAACGATATGAAAGGAGGGAATGTTATCATGCTTTATGCCCTGAAAAGCCTTTATGACCTCAATCTATTGGACAACAAAAGCATCATCGTAGCCTTTACGGGGGATGAAGAAAGTACTGGAAAACCTTTAAGCATTTCTAGAAAAGACCTGATCGCTGCTGGGAAAAAGAGTGATATCGCTCTTGGCTTTGAAAATTCTACAGGCTATAACAATGCAACCATCGCCCGCCGGGGATCGTCTGGATGGCGTGTAGAGAGTACCGGAATACGAGCGCATTCCTCGGGAATTTTCCGTCCCAAAGTAGGAGCGGGTGCCATCTTTGAACTGTCGCGTGTGTTAAATGCTTTTTACGAAGATGTCAGAGGTGAAGACTTACTTTCCTTTAACCCGGGAACCCTTCTTGGCGGCACCTTTGTGGACTATGATAAACAAAAGAGCGAAGGCAGTGTTTTTGGAAAAACCAATGTTGTGGCACAAAAAGCCGTTGTTCACGGTGGACTACGGTTTATTTCTGAGGAGCAAAAACAGCGAGCACGAGCCAAAATGCGTACCATTGTTGCCAATAGTTTACCACAAACCGAATCCAGTATTTCGTTTGTGGATAGCTATCCCGCCATGCAACCCACCGAAGGCAATAAAGCCGTCTTAAAGGAATTAAGCGATGTAAGTCTTGCCATGGGACAAGGAGCCGTAATCGCCTATGATCCCGCCAAAAGAGGAGCTGCCGACATTTCCTTTGTTGCCAATGATACCGACGGTATTGACGGTTTAGGCACCATGGGCACCGGAGCGCATACGCCACAAGAAACTGTTGATCTCACCACCATCAAAGCGCTGATTCAACGAACGGCCATCCTTATTTACCGCCTCAGCCAAAAGGAAAAGTAAAGCTGCTTTTTACTTTCACAGAGCAAAGGGAAATCCTCTAATTTTCTCAAGTCCCTAATTTTTATAACTTAGTCAAACCACAGTACCCAAATCTGTACCCTTCTTAATGAAAAACCTACAATCAATATCCGATAAATTTAGATTTAAAAATCCTCTCAAAACAATAACTGATTTTGAGAGATAGAGCTTTTGATTTTGTTTTTAAAAGCCTAAAAATAATCCCATTAAAAAATCCCATGCAAATCGAAACCATTATTGAATTTTTAATTCTACATGTACACGCTCCTTTGGGAGGAATAGCCCTAGTAGCAGGAGGGATTTCGTTGTTCGTCAAAAAAGGAAGTCTGTGGCATAAAAAAACTGGGAGACTCTTTTACTATTCCATGCTGATTTCGGCTTTTGCTGCATTTATTGTGGCCGTAATGCCCAATCACGAAAGTCCTTTTTTGTTCTCAATTGGGCTTTTCAGTACCTATTTTTTAATCAGTGGACGAAGAAGCTTGAACTTTAAACAGCAAAATTTTCAGGTCCAAACCGATAAAATCATTGCTTATCTGATCTTATTGACAGGGATTGGTATGATTTTGTATCCCTTGCTATTGTATCGCTCCATAAATATTATTTTGCTTGTCTTTGGAACGATTGCTATTCTCTTTGGTATTCGTGATTTACGACAATTAAAAGACCCCAAACTGCTCAAACGCAAATGGCTCAAACTCCACCTCGGAAAAATGACCGGCGGTTATATCGCTGCCGTGTCTGCCTTTTTCGTGGTCAATCGAATCTTACCTAGTCTTTGGAATTGGTTCGTCCCGGGAATCATAGGTGCTGTCTATATATCCTACTGGATGCGAAAGCTAAATAAAGGAATTGAAAAAGAAACAAAACGTGAAAATTGAATCGACGCACCAAGGTTTATCTAAGGCTATAAAAAATATTCCTGTGAATTTTATTCACTCCCAATTTATGAACCCTTTAAAATAAAAGAAATGATACGAAAGACTTTATTTTGTGTTCTGCTCGTTGCATTAGCTATTGTACTTTATTTCAATCCAAACTTTAAAACGATCTCAGCAGGAGTTGCTATTTTACTTTTTGGAATGATCATGTTGGAAGAGGGCTTTAGGGTTTTTACAAAAGGCCCCTTACAAAACATCCTTAAAAAAGCTACCGACAAGCTCTACAAGAGTATTTCAGCAGGAGCATTGGTTACCGCATTAATCCAGTCAAGTTCGCTGGTTTCTGTAATTACAATCTCCTTTATTAGTGCTGGTTTAATAAGCTTAGCAGGAGGAATCGGCTTAATTTTTGGAGCCAATATTGGTACCACCGCTACCGCTTGGTTAGTAGCTGGATTTGGACTTAAAATCAAAATTTCTGCCTTAGCGATGCCGATGTTAATTTTTGGATTGATCTTTTCTTTCCAAAAAAAGAAGTCCTTAAAAGGGATTGGAAATGTCTTAGCAGGTCTCGGCTTTTTCTTTTTAGGAATCCATTACATGAAAGAAGGCTTTGATGTGTTCAAACAATATATAGACCTAACAGAATTCGCAATGTCTGGGATTTTAGGGGTCATTGTCTATACGGGTTTGGGGATAGTTATCACTACCGTATTGCAATCCAGCAGTGCTACCTTAGCGTTAATATTAACGGCACTTTCTGCGGGTCAAATTGAATATGAAAATGCATTAGCACTAGCCATTGGTGCAAACGTAGGAACAACGATTACAGCAGTACTAGGCTCATTAAGTTCTAATGTTGCTGGCAGAAGATTGGCAGGTGCCCATTTAATATTTAATGTAACCACAGGCATTGTTGCTTTAGCCTTTATTTTTCCACTCGCAACATTAGTCAATGCAATGTCTGATGCCTTTGGAATTTCGCAAACCGACTATACGCTTAAACTCGCTTTATTCCACACAATTTTCAATCTAATAGGTGTTATTATCATGATCCCTTTTATAAAAAAACTGGAAACATTTTTAATAAAAACCCTAAACAGAAGATTGTTGAAAAAGATATTGATGAGCCTAAATACTTAACCAATGAGGTTTTGAATTTTCCTGAAACCGCCATTAAAGCCTTGGTCAAAGAATCAAAGTTTTTGTACAAGAATGTCATTTTCGAAATTGTAGCCCATGCACTGAATATCCATAGAGAAGATATAAAGTCAGGGTTAAAACCCAAAAAAGTGGTTAAAAAGTCTCAAGAAGACCTCCATACCGATGTTTATGGACTCTATGCAACTAAAGTGAAAACCGTCTATGGTCAAATCATTAAATATGCGACACAAGCCCAGAGTACTTTGGATTTAAATGATGGACAAAATGATCAGGTTACTGAAATTAAAATCGCTAATCGGAAAATGGTGGAAATCATTCGAGATGTGCGAGAACTCAACAAAAACGTAACGCTTTATTTTGACTCCGAAAACGAACATATCAAAAAAGAATACGACAAATTCCGAAAAAAAGCAGTGAAAGTATTACGGGTCATTTATCATTTTAGAAAAGAGACTGACAATGAAATTTACTTCGAAAAACTGTTGAAACTCAAAGAAGAAGCGCGCGAAGCAATTCATCAAGGAAATCTGCAGATTGATAAGTTGATCCGTAAAGATTTGATAACGGTTGACATGGCCTCTTCTTTGGTAAATGACAGTGACAATGTCAATGATATGATTAAAAAGTTGATTGCAGTGGCAGAACTGCTTTATGGTAAAAAGGATACCTTGCTGGAAGCAAGCGGTTCCTAATCCATTAAGGATTTACCCTAAACCCATATTCTAAAAAAAGGGCAGTCTGAAAATCTTTCAGACTGCCCTTTAATCATTTCAGATAAATCGAGCCAGAACTACTCAGGACTTTCAGCATCTTTTTCATTACTTGGAATTGCTGGTTGAATCGTATCATCATGCGCCAAATGATACTCTTCCAATAAATGGAATGTAGCATCCATCAAATCTTTGGTTTCCAATAAAACACTAAAATATAAGGTAGTGTTTTTGGGGCTTGATTCTTCCGTACGGGTTCGTCTGACCTGTTCCCGTATATTTTCAGACAACAAACCATAGGTATCCTGTTTGCTTTTTAACACCCCTTGGATTTCATCAAAAGATTGTGCGTCAAAAGCCGCTTTAAGCTTTTCAAACACCTCAGCCAATTTAGCTTCTATTTGATCAAGGTCCTTTATCTGATTGTTTTTTAGTTTTTTATGATTGTTGTTCACGTGCTTATACGTCACTTTCGCAATGTATTCAAGAGACTGAATCATGTCTTGCAAATACCCTAATACATTGATGTAAAAGTTACTTGCATTGATGCTTGACTCATCCAAGTTTTTGATAAAGTAAAAGATATTGTCTCGCAAATCATCAATCTCATCAGACAGCTTCACCACATTGCTTTTACTCTTTTTGAGTAAAGCTAAATCCTGCTTTGCCAATCCTTTTATCGCATTTGAATAAATGTTTTTTCCTCGCTTGATTACCCGAGAAATATTGGTGGCACTTTCTTGGATCACGCCCTGAACTGAGCTGCTTTCAGCGCGCTTCAAAGAATCCTCTGCCTTGGATGCTTCGGAATTGTTTTTGTGAGATACATAATTCCGGACCAATAGTAAGATGGCTAAGAGTAGCAATACCCCCACCATCGCTGGAAAATTGAGGTTCATCAGGTAAACAATAGTTCCTGCGGAAATGAATGCAATAATGGCAGTAAAAAACCATCCTCCAATAACGTTGAGCACTCCTGCGACCCGATATACCGCACTTTCTGCTCCCCAAGCTCGATCGGCGAGAGAAGTTCCCATAGCCACCATAAAGGTGACGTAAGTGGTGGACAAGGGTAATTTCATCGAAGTTGCTATGGAGATAAGAACACTTGCCACCATCAAGTTAACAGCGGCTCTGACCATATCAAAAGCCGGCAGATCATTCATTTTAGACTTGGGTAGGGCAATTGCTGGCTTTTCAAATTGCTTTTCGATTTTATGCTGCCAAGATTCAGGTAATATATGACTCGCCATTTGCGACATGGCCATAGCCAAACGCACAAAACCTCTTGAAAGCCAGTTTGGGTTAAACCGTTCCTTGGCCTCCCCTTCTCTTTATAAATTGATTTCCGTTTGGGTGACGTAACGTGCCTTTTTTGACGTCCATAGGGTCACTATCATAATCAATCCAGCGATGAAAAGGAAAATTGTGGGCGTGGGTACTTTTGCCGACAATACTTCCATACTAAAAGCATCCGGAGCCAAGCCAGAAGTTGTCCAAGCGGCATAAGACTGCCAAGCAGCAATGGGAACCCCAATAAAATTTACCAGATCGTTACCTGCAAAGGCCAAAGCCAAAGCGAAGGTTCTAACTACAATGATTATTTTGTAGATATTGATTTTAAGTATCTGGATTGCGATATAAGAAAGCAAAGACCAAATCACAAAGCTAATTCCAACAATAGACAAGACTTGAGTTTCCAAGAAGTCTTTGATGGTTGCGCCCCCGATGATATCAAAGGTTTCTTTAGCGTATGGAGTCCCTTTGATTCCCTTCATAAAAATAAAATAGGTGATTGCCGACAAGGCCACCCCTCCAAAAACAGCACCAACCCATTTGGCTTTTTTCTCAAAGATGTGCGACAATAAGAGTCTTGACACCCACTGCACAATGGCCCCAATAGAGAAGGCCACCACCACCGAGAGCAATATCCCTCCTATGATCTGGGCTGCTTTTGTTGTGTTGATATAGTTGACCACCTCGGTAAAGCTTCCGTTGTTGTCGGCAATTTTCAGTAAAGCCATGGCCACAGCCGCACCCAACAATTCAAATACAATGGAGACCGTTGTAGAAGTTGGCATTCCCACTGTGTTGAAAAAGTCTAAAAGCAATATATCTGTAATCATCACGGCCATAAAAATCACTATGATTTCATCAAACATAAATTCCCCAGGATTAAAAATCCCTTTCCGAGCAACTTCCATCAAACCACTCGAAAAAATCGCGCCTACGGCAATCCCAAGGCTGGCGACAATCATAATGGTGCGGAATGAAATGGCTTTTGAGCCTAAAGCAGAGTTTAAAAAGTTAACAGCATCATTGCTGACCCCTACCACAAGATCAACGGCTGCTAACACTGCCAAGGCGATAATCATTAATAAGTAAATGTTTTCCATAATAAGATTGAGTTTATATTAGGTAATAAGGGGGCAGTCTTTTAGAAGTGGATGTCAAATTGCATTCTAACCATCAATTGGTTATTTGCTCCTACAAGATCCAAATAACTGATGTCTGACTGAACTTTTAGGTTGTGTCCAGCAATGTATTTTGAAATACCCAAGGTATATTGATTTTCAGGAGTCTTTCCCGTGATCACCCGATCCAAGGTTGTATTGGTGAAACGTCCCGAGACTTCCCAGTTATTTTTACACAAAAAGCCACTTTGGAGGTTGATACCTTTTCCTACTTGAACCACATCACCCGTTAAAGAACCATTTTCGTGGCGAGCAAAAGGGTCTTTCGCTGTTCGATCAGCATATTCCCACATTAATGAAAAGCCTTTATATTTGAACATCCCATCAACAAATAGCGTATTGATGTTGGTCTCGTAAAATCCAGTATCGGTGATCATATAAGACCCAAGATTACTTCTGTTTTTTACCGCATTATTATTGTGATCATAACTCACCCCAATAGATAATTTTGGCTTGGGTTCGCGTTTTAAATCCGACCCTTTATAGTCGCCTTTGCTTGCAAAGGTTCCCATGGGTAATAATTCCACTCGTCCGGTGTATTGATGCCCACCTAGATTCCCAGAAGTAATGTTTCGCCCTTCCCCTTGTGACATGGAGAAAATTTCGCGAACCAAGAATTTTTCAGATAGATAAAAATGGTGCCGCAATTGGACACCCAAGTCTCGATCGATATTAAAACGTTTGTTGACTAGAGAGCGATCGACTTGTTGAAGATTGGCCGATGAAATCACCCGTTCTCTGTTTCCAGGAAGTTTGGTTTGACCAAACCACAAAACAAAGTTCTCATGAAAGTTCCATTTAACCACCGCATCTAGTATGTATCTAGGGGAATGACTTGTAAACTCATTAGCTCCGGATATATCTCTATTGGATAATCCCAATTCAATTTTGTATTTGAGTCGAGGTAAAAACGCAAAACCGTCAAATTTTAAACGGGTCCGTCGAATAAAGAAATTAGATTCTAGATTGGCTAGATCACCATCATTGATTTCCCATTCTGAGATCGCAAGAGTCTGCGTTCGCATGGCTATTTTCATCGTCCATGTGCTGTCTTGGCCCACTAAGTTAAAAAGGCCTTTACCAAAGTAAGCGGGTGACTGCTGAGCAAATGCACTAAGACATGAGAGCAAAAACCCAACAACAAGTGTAGATTTAGTGTTCATAATGACTGGATTTAAGGTGCTCCAAATGAAAAACCTACACATTAAGTAAATGTTACCTAAATATTAAATAAACGTTAAAAACCTGTATTCCTTTTAATCCTTATCCTAGTGATAAAGATTAAATTAAATCTAACGGTTATGTAAGTGTATAATTTACAATACTTTATGGCGTTATACTGAATGGAGATCAAAATCAAAAACAGCAATTCAATTAGGTGCATTACAATCACACACTAGTGAAAAAAGCTTCACTTACCCTAAAAACGGGATTTGACATTTAAAGTTTTGTAGGAAAAATCTTCTTTTACGATCCAATCTATTGTTTTTGAGTTCGAAAGGACTCGTTTTTTAAAAACAACAAGTGAGGAAGTGATTTGAAAATTGGATGTAAAAAATTAGCGATAACGCTCCAAGTGGGTCTTTTGCGTAGTAATGGACTGGATAAACTCTTCCCGAAGCTGTGCTACTAATTGTGCAATAGGAACCGTATCTTTAATGGAACTTACCCCCTGCCCTGCAGACCAAATGGTTTTCCAAGCCTTGGCTTCCGCTTTGGCAGCATCCAACTCGGAGCCAAAATCAATTTTTTTGGAATTTTTCCACATATCTTCAGTAATCCCCATGGCTTCCAAACTAGGACGTAGGAAGTTGGCATGCACTCCAGAAACAGCGGCCGTATAGACGATGTCTTCGGCCTTACTACTGATAATCATGTCCTTGTAACCCGCATCGGCTTGGCTTTCCTCCACATTGATGAATCGAGTGCCCATATAGGCCAAATCGGCGCCCATTTGCAAGGCACTGGCTACATCTTGTCCGGTACTGATACAGCCCGAAAGTAAGATGGTTTTATCATAGAAAGCCTTTATCTCATTAATCAAAGCAAAAGGATGTAAGGTCCCAGCATGCCCCCCGGCACCGGCTGCAACTAAGATAAGTCCATCCACTCCAGCTTCGGCAGCTTTTTCAGCATGACGTTTTTTGATCACATCATGGAAAACAAGTCCTCCATAGCTATGAACGGCTGTGACCAATTCGGATACGGCTCCCAAAGAGGTGATGATCAATGGGACTTTATGCTTCATACATACCTCCAAATCGGGCTGCACGCGAGGGTTGGTTGGGTGAACAATCAAATTAACTCCAAAAGGAGCGGCTTTCTTACCGGTCTCTTGTTCAAATTTTTCCAATTCCGTTTTGATTTCAACAACCCATTCTTCAAAGCCTTCAGTGCTTCGCTGATTTAAGGCTGGGAAGGTTCCCACAATCCCATTTTTACAGCATTCAATCACCAATTGAGGTCCTGAAATCAAAAACATGGGAGCGGCAACCACCGGAAACGAGATATCTTGGAAAAAACTAGCAGTGCTATTTGACATATTATTTTGCTTTAAGTGTCCATTCAAATTCAAAAGTAGAAACAACATCCCCTGCTTCATCGGTACCCACGGAAGTAAGCCAAACCGTTTGGGGCTTCTTGGTCTCAATTGTCTTAGTAACTGCCGCTTCGGCAATGGCACGATCTTTACAGACAAAGTGAATCCGACCCCGTGCTTTTTTGCTAAAATTGGCTTTGTTATTCAAAACCAACATGGACACCGCTTGCTTGGAATTACGAATCTCCAAGGTTACAGGAAGCCCTGTCGCCAATTCTGCGGCCATTCCTTGAATGGCCCAAAACATCGATTTAAAAGGGTTTTTGGTAAACCAATTGAGTTTGACCGTCGTCGTACAGCTTTTTTTATCTAATTGAACAACACGGACACCAGCCCAAAAGGCAGCGGGTAAACTCGTAAAGGTGAACAGATTGTATTTTCGTAATGAACTCAAAAATTTAGTATTTCTTGTAAAGGTGTGTGTTTTTTATCAAAAAGACGTGCTATTTCTTTATTTAACACCTGTCCGTTTACCAAGCTTAGTCCACCACTTAGGCTAGGGTTGCTTTCACAAGCCGCCTTCCAACCTTTGGAAGCGAGCTGCTTAACATATGGGAGTGTAGCATTGGTGAGTGCGGCAGTAGCTGTTTGTGGAACAGCCCCCGGCATATTTGTCACAGCATAATGTACGATACCGTCTATGATTCGAATGGGATCTTGATGGGTTGTGGGCTCGCTCGTTTCAAAACATCCTCCTTGATCAATGGCTACATCGACCATTACGGTTCCTTTTTGCATTTTGGAAAGCATCGCACGAGTAATCATCTTCGGAGCTCGATCACCCGGGATCAATACAGTACCAATGATCAAATGACAACGTGCTATTTGTTTTTCAATAACCGCCGCAGAAGAAAATAATGCCTGTACATTGGCTGGCATCATTTCGCTCAGCTGACGCAGTCGGTTTAAGTTCGTGTCCAAAATCATGACGTTGGCGCCCATTCCAGCAGCAACAAGTGCTGCTTGAGTACCGGCTACACCGCCCCCTAGGACTAAGACCTCTGCCGGTGGGGTTCCCGGAACACCCCCCATAAGGACTCCTGCTCCACCAAAGGCATTTTCCAAATATTTTGCCCCTTGCTGGGTTGCCAAACGTCCAGCTACTTCGGACATAGGCGTTAATAACGGTAATTGACGTCCTTCTTGAATTGTTTCATAAGCGATACAGGTTGCTTTGCTATCTTGCATCGCTTCCGTCAAAGATTGACTGGCTGCAAAATGGAAATAGGTGAAAACCGTATGATGTGACTTGATTAGGGTATATTCTTCTGGAAGCGGCTCTTTTACCTTCACAATAAGGTCAGACTTTTCGTACACAGCGGCGGCATCAGGAAGAATTTTGGCACCAGCTTGTTCATACATTTCATCAGAAAAGTGACTTAATTCTCCAGCGCTTTTTTGGACATTAACAGTACAGTTTTGTGCAATTAACTCTCGAACTCCTGCAGGAGTTATTGCAACGCGAGACTCCTGTGGCTTGATTTCTTTGGGTACTCCTAAATTCATTTTCAAAGTATTTAAGTGCAAAAATTAAATTCAAAAATAAAAGCCTCCAGGAAGTAGTCCCAGAGGCATAACCATAAACCAATTCTGAAAAATAGACTTGGTATTCAAATTTACTATAATTTTGTTTAACCAATTATACTTGATTCCTACACCTTATCAACAAATTATGAGATTACCATTCCTTTTGCTAGCTACCCTCTTTTTAGGTTTAAACCTGCAATGTCAGCAAAATCAAACCACAAAAACCACTCAAAAAAAGCATTTAGAAATTCCGGCTTCAATGGATGTGGCTTATTTTGCTTCAGGTTGTTTTTGGTGTGTCGAGGGAGTTTATGAAAAAGTATACGGAGTTACGGAGGTGGTTTCAGGATATGCTGGAGGCACCGTAGCCAACCCTTCCTACTATGATCATGGAAACCACGCCGAAACGGTCGCTGTTATTTACGATCCCAAACTTGTGCGTTATTCGGATTTAGTACAGGTTTTTTTCGACATCACCAATCCTTACACCTTTGGGCAAGCACCTGATTTTGGGAAGTCCTACCGCTCTATTGTTTTTCCAAAAGACAAAGAGCAAATGGGAATTGTAAATGCTTTTTTGAATAAATTGGACGGTCACAAAATCGAAGTGCTCCTCTCACAAAAACCTCCTTTTACCATTGCCGAGGACTACCACCAAGATTATGTATCCCGCTTGGTTAAAGGAGAAAATGTAGTAAACAAGTCCTACGGCTATAATGTGTCGCTTCCGCGTCGGCAGGAGTTTATTGATAAAACTAAGATCCTACTAAAGAAAGATTAATTGAGCGTTTTTTCTACGACCCCACAACGAAGCATCTTACTACCATAATAAGGATTTAGTACTTGCTCCTCCATACTCAACCAATAATTGCCACCTTTATACATGGGGCAATATTGCATATATATTTTTTCTTGCCCAGGGTAGGCTTCATTCCATTGAACCATAGCGTCCGTAAGCTTAATAAAAGTCTCTCGTTGCGCTTCAAATCCTTGTGATTGCATTTCGTTGGTTAGCTCAGCAATCCCTTTAAGTAGCTTTTGTTTATTCAATGTTGTTCCGTCTGCAGCCAACTGGTTATGTACGATTTCGTTAAAAGATTGCAATTGTTCTGTTGCCTTAGAAACAGCATCCATCACAAAAGCGTTTTTGAGTTGAATGTATTGCGCCATTAAAATATCTGAGGGAAGCGTACTGGTGGTAATCGTCTTTTTTGGTGTTTTGGGGATGGGTGCTGATTGAACTTGTGGTTTGGATTTGGAATCATCGCAACTGCTCAATAAAGAGATCGCTACAAGGGCAGCGGTAAGAAAAGTTTTGGACATGTTTTTTTTTCAAAAATACAATTCTAGAGCAATTGTTTACACAATTTTCTACAGAAGCATTTCTGGTTTTGTCAAGAAAACGCTAAATAATTAACAAATCATTTCAATACAATTATACTTTAGTACTTTTAGGCAAACTAAAATTCACCATTATGAAACAGCTCCTAGTTCTTTTTATATCGATAAGTGCGCTGTCCCTTCAAGGGATTCAAGCACAATCTGTCGATGAAATTCTTGAAAACTATTTTGAAAATACGGGTGGGAGAGCCCAGTGGGAAGCCCTCCAAGGCGTTAAATACAAGGCAAAAGTTAATCAAATGGGGATGGAGATCCCAATTGATATTGTCGAACTTAAATCCGGCAAGCAAATGACTGTTATCAATTTCCAAGGACAAACCATCAAACAAGGTGTATTTGATGGAACGGTTGTTTGGAGTATCAATATGATGACCCAGAAGGCAGAAAAAAGCGATCAAGAAACAACGGATAATGTCATTCGTGAGATGGGAAGTTTTCCCGATCCTTTTCTAAACTATAAATCCCTTGGATATACCGCAGAATTGATGGGTACTGAGGAAATGGATGGTTCCGAATGTTTTAAAATCAAACTCACTAAAAAACCACTTATTGTTGATGGTGCGGAAGTTGAAAACGCTACCTATTACTATTTTGACACCGAAAACTTTGTACCATTGGTGGTTCAATCCGAAATCAAATCCGGAGAAATGAAAGGTCAAATGAGTGAAAGTAAAATGAGTGACTACCAAGAAGTAGGTGGACTCTATTTCCCATTTTCACTGACGCAGGGTCTCAAAGGACAGGAAGGTCAAGTAATCAGCTTTGAAGAAATTATCCTCAATCCTGAAATTGCAGATTCAGAGTTTGCTTTTCCTGAAGACAGTTCTAACGAGTAGTCATTCAACCATATCGCATTTATGAAACAATTTCTATTACTTGGGGTGATGCTTCTGGTTTGGAGTGCTCCAAATACAGCCACTGCCCAGCAAAAAGAAAAACAACTCGGAGATTATTTCGGTGATTTACGAGCGCGTCATATAGGTCCTGCTCTAATGAGCGGCCGCATCAATGACCTAGAACTCCACCCAACCAACCCCCGCATTTTGTATGCAGGAACGGCTGGAGGAGGCGTTTGGAAGTCCAATGACGGAGGGGCTACCTTCAACCCTATTTTTGAAGAACATTGTCAGTCCATCGGAGCTGTAGCACTGGATCCCAACAATCCTGATAAAGTAATTTATTTAGGAACAGGGGAAACTTGGACTCGCAACAGTGTTTCTGTTGGGGATGGTTTGTACCGATCTACTGATGGCGGGATCAACTGGGACAAATTAGGCTTTGACCATTCAGAGCGTATTGCGAACATCATCGTAAACCCCCAAAACTCCGACGAAATCTATGTTGGGGTACTTGGAGCCCTTTGGTCAGACAATACCGAAAGAGGGGTGTATAAATCCACCGATGGAGGGGCTACTTGGAATCAAATCCTTTATGATGGTCCTGCTACAGGTTGTGCTGACTTGGCTATGGATCCAGAAAATCCCAATATATTATATGCTTCTATGTGGGAATTTCGAAGAACGGCTTGGTCCTTCAATTCGGGAGGCGCAAAAAGTTCTCTTTACAAATCCACCGATGGAGGGAAAAACTGGAAGAAGATTCACAATGGATTTCCTGAAGGAAAATTGGGACGTCTCGGCATTGCTGTTGCACCTTCAGACGCCAATGTACTCTATACGGTTATTGAAGCTGAAGACCAAGACAAAAAAGGCCTTTATCGAAGTGATGACAAGGGAGAATCATGGACTCAAAGCAATAATGATTTTGGAATCACTGTTCGCCCATTCTATTTTTCGCGGATTGTTGTGGATCCTAAAAACCCTGATGTTGTCGTAAAAGCTGGACTGTTTGGTTCTATTTCTAGAGACGGCGGGAAAACCTTTAAAGAGCTTGGAACCATGCATAGCGATATCCATGACATCGCCTTTCATATCAACAATTCGGACTATCTCTATTCCGGAACCGATGGAGGCGTCTATCGCTCATGGAATGGAGGAACAACTTTTGAAATCGTAGAAAATCTTCCGCTTTCTCAATTCTATCATATTAGCGTAGATGATGCCGAGCCCTACAATGTGTATGGTGGCTTACAAGACAACGGTTCTTGGTTTGGCCCCAACGCTGCAGTCGGTGGTGTAAAAGCCGCTCAATGGACCTCAGTAGGACAAGGTGACGGCTTTCGAGTGCTCAAACATCCTACCAAAAGAATTGTGTATTCTGAAATGCAAGGTGCTGAAAACGTCTGGCGTTACGATCTTGATAAAGGACTGATTAAAACCATTCAACCTTTGCCCAAAAAAGGCCAGCCTAAGTTGCGTTTTAATTGGAATGCACCCATTGCCGTGAGTCAAAACCAACCCGACCGCCTGTATATTGGAAGTCAATTTCTTCATAAATCCGAAGATCAAGGGGAAAGTTGGGAAACGATCTCTCCCGATTTGACAACCAATGACAAATCCAAGCAAAAACAAGAAGACTCCGGTGGTCTTTCCATGGACAACTCAGGTGCAGAAAATCACACCACCATTTTCACCATTGCCGAATCCTCTCTTGATGAGAAAATTATTTGGGTCGGAACGGATGATGGAAATGTTCAAGTTACTCAGAATGGTGGGCAATCATGGACCAACACTATTGCCAATGTACCCAACCTTCCAGCCAACACCTGGGTATATCACATCGAAGCCAGTGTTCATGACAAAGGAACAGCCTACGCCGTTTTTGAAGGGCATACCCGAGGGGATCGTACCCCTTATGTCTATAGAACAACAAACTTTGGTGCTAGTTGGACGTCAATTGTTACGGATGAAATAAAAGATTTTGTTCGCAATTTACAAGAAGACTTTGTCAATCCCGACCTTTTGTTTTTAGGAACTGAACAGGGTTTATATATCACCAATAATGGTGGGAAATCCTGGAGTCATTTTACCAAGAACCTCCCTCCTGTGGCGATCCATCATATAGCATTGCAGAAGCAAACCAATGATTTGGTTATGGGAACGCATGGAAGAGGGATCATTATCATTGATGATATATCTCCCTTGCGAAATATTGGAGAAGAACAACTGGCTTCTAAGCTCCACTTTTTTGAACCCACAGGCCTTGTTATGCGTGACAAGAGCTATGGATTTCCAGAAAGCTTTGGTACAGAAACACAATTTGTAGGGGAAAACCCAACGCGAATTGCACAGTTTAAGTACTTACTTCCCAAGCGTCATACCTTTGGAAAAATGACTATGGAAGTTCAGGATATGGAGGGGAACAAAGTGGCAACGCTAAATCCAAAAAAACTCAAAGGGATCAACACGGTATCGTGGAATTATTCCATGCGCCAGCCCAAAGTTGCTAAGGGGAAAACCCTTGCCTTTGGTGGATTTACATCTCCAAGAGTAGCTGCTGGAGACTATAAAGTGGTCATAAAAAAAGGACGTGACACTTTTGAGAAAGTGTTCCGTCTGGAAAATGATTATTCAACCAATACCGATCCCGCCTACTTCAAAGCTAAGTACGAACTTACGATGCAACTCTATAATATGACTCAAGAATTGGCCTATATGGTGTATCAGTTGGATGCCCTGATGGAACAGGTTAAAAGTAAGCGGATCAAAGGAAAGCTTCAGACCTTAAAAGAATCATTGGTCATCACTACAGGAGATAATTATGTGGGGGCAGCAGAACCGCAGCTTCGTGAAAAAATGGCGAGCCTTTACAGTAAAGTAGCCGAAAGTTACTCCAAACCCTCTCCCAACGAAATAGAATATTTTGAAGTAATCAATGATCGCTTTTTAGCTGCCAAAACCAACTTTGAAAAATTAGAGAAGAAAAGCAAGGTAGATTTAAGCACGCTCAAATCATATGATACCTTTATCAACGAATAAATATTGCTTGACTTCAATAAAAAAAACCTCTAGTGGTTCACTAGAGGTTTTTTTTATATATGAAAATTACAACTATGGTGTCCTTTCAATCAAGATCCCGCAATTCCAAAGCCTTATCTCTCCAAAGCTGGTGAATGATTAATGCGCGATCTAAAGGAGAACCTTCTCTACCTTGGTAAGTATAAAAAAGCTCTTTAAAATCTTCCATGTGATCAGAATCCTTGACTCCTAACAGTTTTAGCAAACTATCGATTGACATTAATTGGGTTTCAGGAGCAAAATAGTTGTCCTTTTTATTGTTTCCAAGATTTATAAAAGAGTTCAATTGATTAAACATATCATGCAAGCCAATACATCTTTCAAGATAACCATCAACAAATTCTGTCAGAAGGTCAAAATGTTCTTTATTCATTTGATCAAAACGATAAATACTAGTTCCGTTGTATTTTTTCTTCAATTTCATTAATCCATATCTCTTTAAGTTGATCCGTTGACTCTTCAATAGAGCCTTTAATTTTAAATTGTTCTGTTGTATTCGAAAGAAATTCCTTTTTTTCTTCAGTTAAATATATAATGTTAAACAAGGTAGTATACCCAAAATAGGGCAGCTCGGTGTCGCGTATAACAAGAAAATCATGAAGTACCTCGTAAATCAAGTCGTCCATCAAAATAAATTTAGTGGTCTAAAGTTACGGCTCCATAAATTTTTTACGCTAGAGTAATTTATTTATGTAATAAATGGTATGTATGATGTAATATATGGTTGGTTTATTGTAATGTTTGGACTTGTATTTGTTAGAGGTTCATTCTATTTCCCTTATTTATTGACCAAATAGGAAAATTCATGGTGATTTGGGGTGAAAATTCGGGGCACATGTATCGATATCTTGGTAAGATGGGGCATTCTCAATACTACGTCTTATTCAATATAGTGGCTAAAATAATTTAGTCGTATTTGTCCTCCCTAAAATTATTAAAGACAACATTTTGTTTAAATTTGGTTTAAATGATTTATGATTCAAATGTAACTCATAAATAACTCATATAAAACTTTTTTTATGTTATTTTTATAAAAAAGTTTTAAAATAATTAACAAAGTCCTGTAATATGACAGATTACGAAAGAATAGAGGCTGTTCTTGATCACTCAGGTTTAAGGAATAATGCACTTGCTAAATCCTTGGGCTATACCAATGGGACTATATTGTATCAAATAAAAAACGGGCGGAACGGCATTTCTGCAAGTTTGGCGCGGCGGATTTCAGACGTTTACCCCGATATCAGTCAAAATTGGCTTTTGACAGGTAAAGGAGACATGCTTATCAATAGCCATCCCCTAGAACAAGCATGGGATCCTCAAAAGATCAATCAGATGGAAGTCAGAGTCAAAGGACTTGAAGCAAGAATTGAATTGCTTGAAAATAAAGTAGAAAAACTCATTTCTGGCATCCCCCCAGAAAAAACACAAGGCTAAAAGCTGCCAGATTTAAAAATAAAAAAACCGCTATTCATAATAATAAATGAATAGCGGTTTTACTCAGTGATCGCGCTAGGATTCGAACCTAGGACCGTCTGCTTAGAAGGCAGATGCTCTATCCAGCTGAGCTACGCGACCTTATTGAACTGACAGATAATTAAGCCTCTCAGTAACATAAACTGCAGGACAAAAATGTCTAGCAATGTTGTTTCTTGAGTCAAAAATAGCACTTGATTTGATACCTCACAAGGATAAAAGAAGCTACGTCAATTAACAAACAAAAAAACCATGTGATCATCCAGCCATTTAAAAAGGCACAGTCTTTTTTAGATAACTCAGCGTATACGTACCCTGTAAATAAAAAGCCCTTGATCTACAAGGGCTTATATAGTTATTTGCGGAGAGACAGGGATTCGAACCCTGGCAACGTTTACACGTTGACAGATTAGCAATCTGCTCCATTACCACTCTGGCACCTCTCCAAAATCTTTCAAGAACTTGTGCAAAAATACCGTATCAAAAGGAATTAAACAACTTCCGCTTCCAAAAACTATTCGGGATATTCAATCCGCAAATGATAAATGTTCGATAGCTTTCGAATTAGCACTTTTTTAATCTCTTCAATTTCAGACAATGTGATGTTGCTATTGCTGAATTGCCCCTCTTCCAATTGCTTTTGAATAATCTGCTGTACAAAACTTTCGATTTTGGAAAGGTTTGGATTTTTAAGGCTTTTGGAGGCGGCTTCAACGGCATCAGCCATCATCAAAATGGCTGTTTCTTTCGAAAAAGGCTTGGGCCCTGGGTATTGAAAGTCCTTTGGATCAATCGTTTGATCTGGATACTCTTCCTGCGCTTGCTTGTAAAAATAATATACCACTGAACTCCCGTGATGAGTTCGGATAAAATCAATAATTCGTTCCGGAAGTTTGTGTTTTTTGGCCAATGCGATCCCTTCTCGAACATGATGAATGATTATCGAGGCACTCTGTTGTGGGTTTAGTTCGTGGTGAGGTGAAATTTCACTCTTTTGGTTTTCAGAAAAATAGGTGGGTTTTTTCATCTTTCCAATGTCATGATAAAGAGCCCCCACACGCACCAAAAGGGTATTGGCGCCAATATGACTGGCAGCTGCCTCTGCCAGATTGGCCACTTGCAACGAATGATGGAAAGTACCCGGAGCTTGGTCCGATAGTTCCCTCAACAATGCCGTATTGGTGTCAGACAACTCCAATAGTGACACATCTGATGTCAATGAAAACAAACGCTCGAACAAGTAAATAAGCGGTTGAACAAATAAGGTGAGCAGGCCATTTAGCAAAAACAAGCCAAGGGTAGTCAAAGCAATATTCTTAATACTTCCCTCATGGATAAAGGCAAAGGAAATGTGAACTAGTAAATAAATCAATACGATTTGACCTACGGAGATGAATAAATTGGCTCGCTGGTATAGCTTTGTACTGCTTTGGATGGAGACAATCCCTGCTAACATCTGCAAGAAAACAAACTCAAAACTATTGGGGACAATAAATCCGAGTAAGAGTACTGTTAATACATGGGTAAATAAGCCCAATCGGGCATCAAAAAAAGCTTTTAGCGTTAGCGGAAGAATACAGATGGGAACACTATAAACCAAATAAGGGTCAAAATTAAGCACCACTACAGTTAAAGCCACAATGAGAAAAACATTAAAAAAGATAAAGGTGAGTTCCTTATTGTTGTTAAAGAGTTTTTCTCTATAGATCAGAATAAACCGAAGGAGCATAAAAAGTGCCAAGCCTATCAATATAGCGTAGCCCGTTGCTATCATAAACTCTTTTCGATCTGTCCAAGAGCTGCTTTGATATTCGGCCGCAAGGGATTCCAGGCGCTGATAACGCTCCCCATCTACCAGTTCATTTTGAGCGATGATAAGGCTTCCCTTTTTAATCAGTCCACGAGTAGGAGAAAGGGCCTGTCTTCCTTCATTTAGTATTTTCTGTTGAAAAGTTGAGTCTGGAACAATATTGGGTGCTAATACTTCAAAGAAAAGCTTGTAGAAATTCTCTTGAAAAGGAGCCAGAGAATCAGACAACAGCCGCCCAAGATTCTTTTGCATTGCTTCCATCTGGAAAAAGGAAGTAACGGCTCGTTCCTTTTCGGTATTCCCATCAATCAACCGAAGCGTTTCACTTGTATCAACGTTCCAATTTAAAGGTAAAATTCCTTGCTGAAAAATACGATCCAATACCTGGGCTCCTTCCTTTTTGATTGCGGTTGTTTTAGGGGTGCTCACATTGATGAAATAACGCTCAAATTTTTGTTGGTAGCGTTCCTTTCCTCGAACTCCCACTAGGGTGTCCACACGATAATAACTATTGGCTTCTTCTTCTAAAAGTGCTATTTCACGCCCGAGCTCAGCTTCCGTTTTAAGTATTGGAAAATCGAAGGGTGCGTAAAGGGTTGCGTGTTTCCACGGAAATCCTTTTTGAAATTCATATTGGAACTTCCCTCCTTTGGGAAATAAATAGAGGATTGCCCCACAAAATGTAAGGAAAAGAAAACCCTTGTATAGCAGGGGCTGATTATAAAAAAGCCAATTCCAATACCGTTTCAATATCTGGTTGTTTTATGCGCTAAGAAAACAAAAATTAAGCAATAAAGCCGTTTGGACTACCAATTGTTGCTCTTAATTTATTTATTTTTGGGTTTCAATTCTACTATGAAATACGGGGTTTGCCAATTGGGTATCGTTTCTGTTCGGGCTGATAAACAAGATCAGAGTGAAATTGTAACGCAGCTTCTTTATGGAGACACATACACCGTGCTACTCTCCCAAAAAAAATGGACCAAGATCCGAATTGATGCTGACCGCTATGAAGGTTGGATTTCAAACAATCAGCATTTTGAAATTCAAAAGCCCCAGTGGGAGGAACTCTCCCAGCAAGACGCCACCTATGCGACGGATCTGATCAGTTATTGCCATCAGGATAACGGTCTGCTTTTCCCAATTCCTTTGGGTAGTAATTTGAATGTACAACAATTGCTCTCGCATCAGCACGAGGGGAATCGTTGTTCCCAAAAACAAAATCGAGAAGCAATTCTAAAAACGGCCTATCTGTATTTAAACGCTCCCTATTTATGGGGTGGGAAATCTCCCTTCGGAATCGATTGCTCTGGTTTTAGTCAAATGGTATATCGCATTAATGGGTATTCTCTTTTCAGAGATGCCTCCCAACAAGCAGAACAAGGACAGACCCTTAGTTTCATTGAAGAAAGTCAAGCTGGGGATTTGGCCTTTTTCGACGATGCAGAAGGAAATATTATTCATGTGGGAATCTTACTCCCTAATCATAAAATCATCCATGCACATGGAAAAGTTCGTATCGATGGTATTGATCAAACAGGGATTTACAACAAAGAATTACAGAACCACTCGCATAAGTTGCGAATGATTAAATCTATTGTGTAACATCCTTTTCTAACTTCAAAAGGCATAAAAAAACCCCCTGATACACAGGAGGTTTTTTTTATTTGAATGAAAGTTCAGCCTAGTTTTCCAACAAAGCTTTCATTTCCGTATAACCTTGGTTTTCACCAAGAGTACCGTATATATTCATTAATGTTTTAATTGCTTCTTCGTTATTACTAACAGCAATAAGACCTTTTAAGATTGGTACACATTCTTTGTAGAGCGCCTCTCTTTCACTTTTAAGAACCTCGTAGCGAGCATTGTCTTTACGAGATGTTCCTAAGCTATTCATCTCTTCAACCACTGCCGCTTCGCCTTCCAAAATCAAAGCAACTAGATTTAAATACGCGGCTTCAAAATTAGGATCCAAAGCTATCGCCTTTTCGTAAAAACCGCGTGCAACATCTCTGTCTCCAAGGTCATTATTTACAACTCCTAAATTGAAATACAAATTGGCGTTATTTGGGTCTTTTTCAATGGCTTGGCTGATCAATTCCTTGAATTTTTCTTTTTCATCCAACTCAATATACAAGTTGGCCTCAGTCAAAATCAAGTTTAAATCTTCAGGGTTGGATTTACGAGCTTCTTGCACCGCTGCAATTGCTTTTTCATTTTCGCCCTGTTGTGCATAAATCAAAGCGATATTCTTTACAATCTCAGGGTATTTCGATTCTGATTCTACTTCCTTAGGATTGGTGTAATCTTTCGATTTCTTATAAATCCCATATTCCATTTCAGACACTTCAATCTCATTATTGGTAGCTACTTCTGTTACAAGATATGTCGTGGTAATACCTGTATATTGGATGTCTTTTAAGATAAAGTAGAGCTCCAAAGCGCGATCATAAGCTTTGGCATTCACACTATTGGAAGCGGCAAAGTATAGATAGTCTTTTCCGTTTTCAGGATCAATCTGATAGGCCATGAATAGTTTTTCAGCAGAGGCAACATAATCTCCGCCTTCGTTGTCCTCAATAGCAGAGGTTACAATATCTGTAAAAAGTTCCTGTAATTGTTTAGCAACATCAGTCTTCAAACGGCTGTTTTCTTTGAGACCAATATAAATGTCCATTGCCGTTTTGAATTCTTTATTTTGCTGGGCAATTTTTCCTTTTAAAAAGGTATAGCCACCCATCACTTTTTCATCGGCCGTGTCAAACAAAGCAGCATTAGAGGAAAGCATTGCGCTGGCTCCTTCGATATCACCTGAGGTAAATAATTTTTCGGCTTTTTTTAATTCTTTCTTTTGGGCAAATCCAAAGCTGGCAATCATGCTCAAAAGAAGTACAATCGTTTTTTTCATTAGTTTCTGAATTTTGTTTTAGTATTTACTCATTATTCAATAACAGTGCCATCATTGACATCCATGTCATTTATATCTTCTATGGATTCGTCATCAGGCATCACTTTGGCTACAGCCGCAATGGAGTCATTGTCTTTTAAATTAATCAAACGAACCCCCTGTGTAGCTCGTCCCATAACACGAAGATCTGCCACTGACATACGAATGGCGATTCCTGATTTGTTGATGATCATCAAATCGTCTTCATCGGATACGTTTTTGATCGCAACCAATTCCCCAGTCTTATCAGTAATGGAAATGGTTTTGACTCCTTTTCCTCCTCGATTGGTAATACGGTAATCTTCCAAATCGGATCTTTTCCCATATCCGTTTTCGGAAACCACAAGTATGTTACTGTCCATATCATTAACAGACACCATGCCCACCAATTCATCGTTTGGCCCCGCCAAGGTGATTCCACGAACACCGGAAGCACCTCTTCCCATCGGACGAGTTTTGCTTTCCTCGAAACGGATCGCTTTTCCAGACTTCCCAGCCAATAAAATTTGACTGTTTCCGTTGGTCAGTTTGGCTTCTAGGAGTTCATCACCATCTTTGATGGTAATGGCATTAATCCCATTGGCACGAGGACGTGAGTATTGTTCTAGAGCTGTTTTCTTAACCTGCCCTTTTTTGGTGGCCATAATCACGTAATGAGTATTGATGTACTCTTCGTCTTTTAAGTCTTGGGTACAAATAAAAGCTTTAACCCTATCGTCTTGCTCAATGTTAATTAGATTTTGAATCGCGCGCCCCTTTGCGATTCTGGAACCTTCTGGAATTTCGTAAACACGCATCCAGAAGCATTTTCCTTTTTGAGTGAAGAACAGCATATATTGGTGGTTGGTTCCCACAAAAATGTGTTCTAGGAAATCTTCATTTCGAGTGGTAGAAGCCTTTTGACCGACTCCTCCCCTGTTTTGTGTTTTGTATTCACTCAAAGGAGTCCGCTTGATATATCCCGCATGAGAAATGGTGATCACCACTTTTTCATCTGGAATCATGTCCTCAATACGGAAGTTACCTCCCGCATATTCGATCATTGATCTTCTTTCGTCACCATATTTTTCTCTCACTTCAACCAGCTCTTCTCGGATAATCGTCATACGACGGTCTTTTTTGTCCAAGATGTCCTTTAAATCTGCAATGGTTTTTAACAACTCATCATATTCGGCGCGCAGCTTGTCTTGTTCCAGTCCCGTTAGTTGACGCAGACGCATTTCTACAATCGCCTTCGCTTGAATTTCAGTGAGCTTAAAGGTATCCATCAATTTCTGACGGGCTTCTTCAGCATTGCTCGAGCCACGAATCAATTTGATGACCGCATCAATATTATCCGATGCAATGATTAAACCTTCCAAAATATGAGCACGCTCCTCAGCTTTTCGCAATTCGTATTTGGTTCTTCGAACCACTACCTCATGACGGTGCTCCACAAAATGATGGATCATGTCTTTGAGGTTTAATAGTTCGGGGCGTCCTTTTACTAAGGCAATGTTGTTTACCGAGAAGGAAGATTGAAGTGCGGTGTATTTGTAAAGTTTATTGAGAACGATATTGGGAATCGCATCTCTTTTTAAGATATAAACAACACGCATCCCTTTACGGTCTGACTCATCTCGGATATTACTGATACCCTCGATTTTCTTGTCATTTATTAATTCCGCCGTTTTTCGGATCATCTCTGCTTTGTTCACCTGATAGGGAATCTCTGTAACGATGATGCATTCTCTTCCATTGACTTCCTCAATGACTGCTTTTCCGCGAAGTACTACCCGACCGCGACCGGTTAAAAAAGCTTCACGCACCCCTTCATAACCGTAAATAGTTCCTCCCGTTGGGAAGTCAGGGGCTTTGATGGTTTGCATCAAAGTTTCAATCGTGATGTCGTTGTCCTCAATATATTGTATGATTCCATCCACCACCTCTGTCAGGTTGTGTGGTGGCATATTGGTCGCCATTCCAACAGCAATACCGGAAGCTCCGTTGACGAGTAAGTTTGGAATACGGGTAGGAAGTACGGTTGGTTCCTTAAGGGAGTCGTCAAAATTTAACTGATGATCAACGGTTTCTTTTTCGATATCAGCCATCATATCCTCTGAAATCTTCTTCATCCGAGCCTCCGTATATCGCATGGCAGCAGGACTGTCTCCATCCACAGAACCGTAATTCCCTTGTCCGTCAACCAACAAATAGCGCAAAGACCATTCTTGAGCCATACGAACCATGGTGTCATATACAGAACTATCACCGTGCGGATGGTATTTACCTAACACCTCTCCAACGATACGGGCCGACTTCTTATAGGATGTATTGGCACGAATACCCAATTCATGCATTCCAAAAAGAACCCGTCGATGAACGGGTTTAAATCCATCACGAACATCCGGGAGGGCACGTGACACAATGACAGACATAGAGTAATCTATGTATGCGGACTTCATTTCTTCCTCAATGTTTATTGGGATCAGCTTTTCACCTTCATTCATAAATCGAAAATTTAACGAATAAGGCTAAAATAGCACTAATGCACCCTTTATACCAAGTCTATCCTACTTTTTATAGCCGATTTATCAACATTCTAAGGGGGGTAATATTTGATAATTTTTAATCGGATAAACTTTGATGTTGTTGTTTTTTTTTGTCAATTAGCTACGTACAGACAGCTGGAACGCTTTTTGTAGTATTCGCACTAAATCAAGATGTATGGATGATAATTTTTCGCCAAGAGTCAAAGATGTAATTACCTTCAGCAAAGAAGAGGCGCTTCGATTGGGGCATAACTTCATTGGAACGGAGCATCTTATGCTTGGCATTTTACGAGATGGAGGGGGGAAAGCAATATCAATTCTCAATGCTATTGAAATTGATCTTGACGAATTGCGCCGAAAAGTTGAAATTCTCAACCCCGCAGTACTTGAGAGTGGAAGTGCTATGAACAATAAAAAAAATCTACACCTTACACGACAGGCCGAACGCGCACTTAAAACTACCTTCTTAGAAGCCAAGTTGTTTCAAAGTGACCTTATTAATACGGCACACTTATTATTGTGTATTTTAAGAAACGAAAACGACCCAACAACGAAACTGCTTTCCAATCTTGACGTTGATTATGACACCGTAAAAGAGCAGTTTAAATTGATGCTCGCTAGTGATGACTCCAATTATATGGACCTACCCTCCTCTGCTTCTTTTCCTGATGAAAAAGATGATGAAGACGGTTCTTCCTCCAAGGAAAATCCATTTGTACCCACATCCGAAAGTAGAAGCTCCAAAAATTCTAAGACGCCTGTCCTGGACAATTTTGGGCGAGATGTGACCGCATTAGCCGAACAAGACAAACTGGATCCTGTGGTAGGGCGTGAAAAAGAAATTGAGCGCGTTTCTCAAATTTTGAGTCGCCGAAAAAAGAATAACCCTTTGTTAATTGGAGAACCTGGAGTTGGTAAATCCGCCATCGCTGAGGGGCTTGCTCTTCGTATTATCCAAAAAAAGGTGTCTCGTGTATTGTATAACAAACGAGTCATTACATTGGACTTAGCAAGCCTTGTGGCTGGAACCAAATACAGAGGGCAATTCGAAGAACGCATGAAAGCGGTCATGAACGAATTGGAAAAAAACGACAATATTATTCTCTTTATCGATGAGATTCACACCATTGTAGGTGCGGGAGGTGCTACTGGAAGCTTGGATGCTTCTAATATGTTCAAACCTGCCTTAGCTAGGGGTGAAATTCAATGTATTGGCGCCACTACCTTGGACGAATACAGACAAAACATCGAAAAAGACGGTGCTTTGGAACGCCGCTTCCAAAAAGTATTGGTAGAAGAGACCTCCACCGAGGAAACATTGGAAATATTACGCAATATTAAGGATCGCTATGAGAATCACCATAACGTTAGTTATACCGATGATGCGCTCAAAGCCTGTGTAGAACTGACCGATCGGTATATGTCTGATCGTTTTCTCCCAGACAAAGCTATTGATGCTTTGGATGAAGCTGGTTCACGGGTACACATCAATAATATGAATGTTCCCAAAGAAGTCATTCAGTTGGAAGAAGACCTTGAAAAGGTGCGTGAACTAAAAAATTCTGTGGTCAAAAAACAGAAATACGAAGAAGCGGCCAAGCTTAGAGATGACGAAAAACGCGTTGAACGCCAATTAATTGAGGCACAAGAGCGCTGGCATGAAGACTCCAAGCAAAACCGTGTCAAAGTAAATGACACCCATATCGCAGATGTGGTCTCCATGATGACCAATATACCGGTCACCAAAATCGTAAAGTCTGAAAAAAACAAACTTGCATTACTCACGGAGGTGATTGGTTCCAAAGTAATTGGACAAGAAGATGCGGTTAAAAAAGTGGTCAAAGCCATTCAACGGAATCGAGCTGGTCTTAAGAATCCAGACCGTCCCATTGGTTCGTTTATTTTCCTCGGACAAACAGGAGTGGGTAAAACCCAACTAGCTAAAGTTTTAGCTGCTGAAATTTTTGACTCAGAAGAAAATCTCATCCGTATTGATATGAGCGAATACATGGAGAAATTTGCCATTTCTCGCTTGATTGGTGCTCCTCCAGGATATGTAGGATATGAAGAAGGTGGTCAACTGAGTGAAAAAGTCAGAAGAAGACCTTATTCTGTAATCCTTTTGGATGAAGTCGAAAAAGCCCATCCCGATGTGTTTAATATGATGCTGCAAGTCCTTGATGACGGTTTTCTGACTGACAGTTTGGGTCGTAAGGTAAACTTTCAAAACACCATCATCATTATGACTTCTAACATCGGCGCCCGTCAGTTAAAAGATTTTGGAACAGGAGTTGGTTTTGAAACTGCCGCCCAAAAGTCCCAAACGGAAGACATTGAAAAAAGTATCATTGATCGAGAATTAAAAAAGACATTCTCTCCAGAATTTCTTAATAGAATTGATGATCTTGTGATTTTCAACGCGCTGGATAAAAACGCTATTCGAAGTATCGTTGATTTGGAATTATCCAAACTCATTACTCGTATTGAAAAACTCGGCTATCAAATCACTATTTCCGAAAAAGCCAAAGATTTTATTGCTGAAAAAGGCTACGATCAAAAGTACGGGGCACGTCCACTCAATAGAGCCATCCAGAAATACATTGAAGATTTGGTTGCTGAAAACGTTGTTTCCAGTGCTATCAAAGAAGGCGATTCCATTAGTATTGATGCTGGAAAAAATACAGACGAAGGACTCAGCTTAGAGATACAGGAAGTTCCTACGGTATAGGCTAAACCTGAAATATAAAAAAGCAGGGCAAATTGAAATTTACCCTGCTTTTTTATTCAAATTGTTTCCTGCCTAGGCTACTTATATTATTTTTGTGGTTCAAAAATTGGATCCCATTACGCGGCTTCGTTTACTTTTTTTATGAATATTTTAAAATTCGGAGGTACCTCTGTAGCAAATTCATCGAGCCTTCAGTCTGTTATAGAAATTGTCAAATCACAGCAACAAGAGTCTGTTGTTGTCGTTTCAGCTTTAGGAGGCATCACCAATTTACTCATCGACTTTCTTTATCGTGCGAGTCAAAAAGATGATACTTATCGTGCTGATTTTAAAATCATTAGGGAACGACATCTGGAACCTATTGAAGCGTTATTACCCAAAGAGGTTCAAAAAGATAGTGTCATTTTTCTAGATAAAAAACTTTCCCAGTTGGAAGGCCTTTACCATTCCGTTTTTCAGTTAGAAGAAGTTACGGAACGAACCCTGTCTAAGGTTTCTGCATTTGGAGAAATTCTTTCATCTCAGCTTATCTGTACACTTTTTAAGCATCATGGAATTGACGTTTCTTTACATGACGCCACACAACTTATTGCTACTTCAGAAAAAAACAACAAGCTAATTGTTGATTTTGCTAAAACTGAAAATCAAACCAAAAAGAATTTCGAAAAGAGCAAAGCGCAGGTTCATTTAGTGCCCGGGTATATTGCAGGTGACGAATCTGGGAACCTAACAACACTCGGAAGAGGAGGATCTGATTTTTCAGCCGCCATCTTAGCCAATATACTGGCAGCAGACACACTTGAAATCTGGACAGACGTAAGCGGTATGTTTACAGCGCATCCCAAATTGGTATCTCAAGCGCAGCCCATCCCACGACTATCGTATTACGAAGCCATGGAACTTTCCCATTTTGGCGCCAAGGTTATTTATCCCCCCACCCTACAGCCATTGGTAGAAAAAAACATCCCTACCTATATTAAAAATACTTTCCAGCCTGAAGATGCAGGGACATTGATTCACAACGAAACCGATACAAACGGTCAAATTGTAAAAGGAATTAGCCATATTGATGATGTGGCCTTAGTAAGCCTTGAAGGAAGTGGCATGGTGGGCATTCCTGGTTTTTCAAAACGTCTTTTTGAAACCCTATCTACAGAAAATATCAACATCATAATGATTACGCAGGCCTCTTCCGAACACTCCATTTGTTTGGGTGTCAAAGCAGAAGACGCACAGAAGGCCAAAGAAGTAATTGATGAGCATTTTGCCTTTGAGATTTCATTAAACAAAGTATATCCCGCACGTTTAGAGACCGACTTGGTAAATATCGCAGTTGTAGGAGACAAAATGAAAGAACACCAAGGAATCAGCGGAAAACTCTTTAGCAGTCTAGGAGCCAACAACATTAATATTCGTGCCATCGCGCAGGGCGCTTCTGAACGAAATATTTCTATCATCACCGACCAGAAAAACGTCCAAAAAGCACTCAACACCTTACACGAAAGTTTCTTTGAATCTCAAGTCAAACAACTCAATCTCTTCATTACTGGGGTTGGAAATGTTGGCGGGAAACTTTTGGAACAAATCGATCAACAAAAAGACTATCTAGAAAGCAACTTACGGTTAAAAATCCGCATTATGGCTCTTTCCAATTCCCGTAAAATGCTTCTTAGCGAGCAACCTATTGATCTTTCAAACTGGAAAGACGCATTGGAAAACAATTCCATCCCTGCGGATCGAAAAGCCTTTTTTGAGCATGCCAAGGCGCTCAATCTAAGAAATAGTATTTTTGTAGACAACACGGCTAACGAGAACATTGCCATGGAATATGGACAATACCTCGCCAACAGCATGGGTATTGTTACCTGCAATAAAATCGCCTGTGCCGATCAGTTTGAAAACTATCAAAATCTTAAAAAAACAGCCCGCCAATTTGGAAGCCCCTTCCTTTTTGAAACCAACGTTGGTGCTGGCTTACCGATCATTGACACTCTGAATAACTTAATTGCTTCTGGTGACCAAGTTGTGAAAATTCAGGCTGTTCTTTCGGGAAGTCTCAATTTTGTTTTTAACAACTATACCAAAGACACCTCCTTTGTATCTGTAGTGCAGCAGGCCATGGAAGAGGGATATACAGAACCCGATCCAAAAATTGATCTCAGCGGTGTAGATGTAGCACGTAAAATCCTAATTCTAGCCCGTGAAAGTGGAATGGCTATTGAGTTGAAAGACATTGAAAACAACTCCTTCCTTCCCCAAGCATGTCTCGATACTCCCGATAATAGTTCTTTTTTCAAAAGCTTAGAGACCCATCAAAGTCATTTCGAAGGCTTGCTCAATGCCGCACAAAAAGACAACTCCAAACTAAAGTATGTAGCACAGCTCGAAAACGGCAAAGCTTCAGTTGGCCTCCAACACATACCCCAAGGACATGATTTTTATAATTTGGAAGGCAGTGACAATATTATTTTGTTCTACACCAACCGTTATTCCCAGCAACCATTGATCGTCAAAGGTGCTGGAGCTGGTGCCGCAGTTACAGCCTCCGGGATTTTTGCAGACATCATCCGAATCGGAAAACAATAACTATGGAAGCAATCAGTGTTTTTGCCCCAGCTAGTGTAGCCAATGTCTCATGTGGTTTTGACATCCTCGGGTTTTGTCTTGACGGTGTTGGTGACGAATTTTACATTGAAAAAACAGTAGAACCGGGAGTCCATTTTAAAGAAATCATTGGGCAAAAACTTCCCCTAGACCCTCAAAAGAACGTTGCTGGTGTGGCTGCTTTGGCACTACTCAAACAACACCCCTCCGACTGTGGTTTTGCGATAACGCTTACCAAAGGTATTAAGCCTGGAAGTGGTATTGGAAGTAGTTCAGCCAGTGCTGTTGGAGTGGTCTACGCCCTCAATGAATTGATGGGCTTGGGACTCTCCAAAATGGAACTTCTCCCCTTTGCCTTAGAAGGTGAAATGCTAGCCAGTCAAGCAGCTCACGCAGACAATATTGCTCCGGCCCTTTTGGGAGGATTTACCCTTGTAAGGTCATTGCAGCCCATGGATATTGTTTCAATACCAACTCCTTCGGATCTTTACGCAGCAGTCATCCATCCTTTAGTAGAATTAAAAACAGCAGAAGCACGCAGCGTACTCAGTACCGAAGTAAGTTTTAAAGATAGCATTCAGCAATCGGCCAATCTCGGTGCGTTGATTAGTGGATTGCATACTGCAGATTATGATTTGATTTCTAGAAGCTTGGTAGATATACTCGTAGAACCCAAACGAGCGCCCCTCATTCCAAATTATAGCGCTCTCAAACAGGCAGCCCTCAATGCTAATGCCCTTGGTGCTGGAATTTCGGGAGCCGGCCCCTCCGTCTTTGCACTTTGTAAAGGAAAAGAAAATGCCAAAGCCGTTGCCCAAGCCATGCGTGAAGTGCTTGAATCCTCTGGCACTATTTTTGAAACCTTTGTTTCACCTATCAATACCCAAGGTACTACTACAACAAAATCCCATGAAATACTATAGTCTCAATCACAACTCTATTCCTACTGACTTTGCAACAGCTGTTCGTTCTGGACTCGCACCCGATCGTGGATTATACTTCCCAGAAAGTATTCCGAAATTGGACCCTAAATGGACCGAAAAGCTATCGGATCACAGCATAGAAGACATTTGTTTTCGTGCCATACAGCCTTTTGTAGGAGACGCCATCCCCGAAAAAAAACTACACGAAATTGTCAGTGAAACACTGAATTTTGAATTTCCCATCGCATCTATCACCGAGCAAATCGGAGCCTTAGAACTTTTCCATGGCCCCACCCTGGCTTTTAAAGATGTTGGAGCTCGCTTCATGGCCCGTTGTTTGGGGCATTTTAACAGTCAAAAACAGCAGCAAAAGCTAACAGTTTTGGTAGCTACCTCTGGAGACACCGGAGGCGCTGTTGCTGATGGTTTTTTGGGTGTAGAAGGAATTGATGTTGTTATTTTATATCCCAAAGGAAAGGTTAGTGCTATTCAAGAAAAGCAATTGACTGCTTTGGGGCAAAATATTACAGCCCTTGAAGTCGACGGGGTTTTTGACGATTGTCAAGACATGGTAAAAACTGCTTTTTTGGACGATCAGATCAAAGAAGTACGACCTCTCACCTCCGCCAACTCTATCAATATAGCCCGATGGTTGCCACAAATGTTTTACTATTTCATTGCAGTACGCCAGCTTCAGCAACGTAGTGAAAAAATCGTGTTCTCTGTTCCAAGTGGTAATTTTGGTAACATCTGTGCGGGGATGATGGCACAGCAGATGGGATTACCCATTGATCACTTTGTTGCCGCCAATAACCGTAACGACGCTGTAGTAGAATACTTAAATAACGGTGTGTATGAACCCAAAAAAACCATCCCAACGATTTCCAATGCCATGGATGTTGGAGCACCATCCAATTTTATTCGTATCCAAAAAATCGTAAACAACGATTTGACACGCCTTCGCAAATCATTAAGTGGATACAGTTATACAGATGCGGAAACCAAAAAAGCATTAAAATATTTATTTGACAAGCATCAATACATTGCCGATCCACACGGAGCTGTCGGGTATTTAGGTTTAGAAGCTTTCTTAAAGACACAGGAGGAACCCTATTACGGAGTCTTTTTGGAAACGGCGCATCCAGTAAAATTTCTCGATATTGTGGAAAGCACTTTAAAAACAGAAGTTTCGGTGCCCAGTGCCATTCAAGACCTGATTAAAAAAGAAAAGAGAAGCCATGAAATCAGTTCGTACGAAGATTTAAAAAGCTTTTTAATAAACAGTTAATTTTCCAACTCTGGCAGTTTCCACTCCCTCAAAACACTGTCTTCCTGCATCATTACTTCAATCGCTTTCCAGTGGCGCGGTGCCTTTGCAGATAAGTTTACGGGTCCTTTTGTTGTAATTAGGATATCGTCTTCAATTCGAATTCCGATTTCCCACCATTTAGGATCACAAGGACTTCCCTTGGGAATGTAGATTCCCGGCTCTACCGTTATAATCATATTAGGTTTCAACTGCTCATAAGCCCCAGGATCATGAACATCTAAACCTATATGGTGTGTCACACCATGAGGCAAATAACGCCTTAGTTCATCCGCACCTTCAATAATTCCGAGAGCCATCAGTCCTTTGGAAACCTCTGCATAGGCTACCTTAGTAATTTCCGAAAAAGGAGTACCCACCTGAGCCACAGCAATAGCGGCTTCTTGCGCTTGATAGACCACCTCATACAATTCCCTCTGAGCAGCAGTAAAGCGCCCATTGGCTGGAATGGTTCGGGTCACGTCCGCAGTGTAACCTTTGTATTCGGCTCCCAAATCCATTAACACCAACTGATTGTTGACTTGTTCCAATTCATTATGGCTATAGTGGAGGACACAGCCGTTATTTCCAGCTCCTACGATAGAGGGGTATCCTACATCAGCTGCTCCATACTTTTTATAGACAAATTCATGAATTCCCTGGATTTCACGTTCACTCATCTCGGGGTGCAGGGCCTTCATCACTTCGATTTGGCCGATAACAGAAATAGCAATCGCTTTTTTTAGTAGTTCAATTTCTGTAGGACTTTTTTGTTCCCTTAACTGCCCCATTAACTTGGGTAATTGTTCCAAGTCAAAATGAGTTTGTCGTAACAAATAAGCCGATTGCATTTTCAATTCTTCCTGAGAACCATCCTTTGGAATGGCTAAAAAATTTTGCAAAAGAGCATCCTTCTCAATCCCTGGATCAAGACGTGCCATCCGACGAATTTCTGCCTGTAGCGAGACAAATCCCTCTGCCGTTACTTGCCGAACTTTTTGATATAAGTCATAGCGAATAGCATTCAATTCATTGGGGTAATTGATTTGTTGTCTAAAATGTTTTTGCAAGGCATACAAATCGAAGGGGTCGTTGGCTTTATCCCTCACATCGTTTTGAAATTCATAAAGCAACAAGGCGTCGAAGGAGGTATAATGATCTTTGCGATCTAAAAACTCTTTACGGTTCCGCACTCGATCAATTCCCCACTCTTGCGCACGGGCTACCCCCACAACAGTTCCATTCCAGAGTTCTTCATAGGCATCACGATCGCGAACAAACAACTCTTCTGAATAGTTCCCTTGCGCATCCTGCTGCGGATTTTTATAAATCAATAAAACGGCATGGGGCTCTTCCCATCCCGTCAGATAAAGCATATTTCGATCGGGGTGATAGTTGTAATTGGTGTCGTTTGAACGGTTGCGAATGGGTGCGCTAAAAAACACAGCCATTCCATTTTCAGGAAGCAATTCACGAAGTTGATCTCTCCGAGAACGGTATTCTTCAAAAGTGATTTCTGATTGCGCCCAGACTCCTGTCCAGCAGATGCTCAGAAAAAAAACGACCCTTTTGATTTTTTGTTTGTATTCCATAAAAGCAAGTGGCTTTGACTAAATCGAAATTAAATGTAATATTTTTGTGGCCATGCAGACAATAAAAACCGCTTTAACCGAAAAACACATCACCTTAGGTGCCAAGATGGCTCCTTTTGGAGGTTTTGAAATGCCGATACAATACACCGGCGTTAAAGATGAACACCTTGCCGTTCGCAATGGCTTAGGTGTTTTTGATGTTTCCCATATGGGAGAGTTCTATGTAGAAGGACCCAAAGCATTGAATCTTCTGCAACGGGTTTGTAGCAATGCTGTTGATAAACTTCCCGTAGGCAAAGCACAATACAATTATCTCCCCAACCGAGAAGGCGGTGTCGTAGATGATTTGATTGTCTATCGCTTGGAGGAAAACACCTACTTTCTGGTTGTCAATGCCGCAAATATCAAAAAAGACTGGATTTGGATTGCGACTGAAAACGAGTCCGTTGGTGCAGAGCTACGCAATGCCTCTGAAGCTACTGGGCTGCTTGCCATTCAAGGTCCGAAAAGCCTTTCGGTTATGCAAAAACTAACAGATGTAAACCTTTTTGAACTTCCTTTTTACGGTGTCCAACAAGGGACATTCGCAGGAGTTTCCAATGCCATTATAGCTACCACAGGGTATACAGGAGCTGGCGGTATTGAGGTCTATTTCCCAAATACATCGGCAGTATCCGTTTGGGAACAGGTATTAGAGACAGGCGCTGCAGATGGAATCCAACCCATTGGTTTGGCCGCACGAGACACCCTTCGCCTTGAAATGGGGTATTGTCTCTATGGGCATGAGATTGATGACACCACCAACCCCTATGCTGCAGGTTTGGGATGGATCAGTAAGCCACACCCCAGTAATTTGGCCTACGAATCGCTTCAAGATCAAAAAAACACCACTCCTGAGGAAAAACTAATTGGGTTTCGCATTCTAGATCGTGGAATCCCTCGTGCCGAATACACTCTCAGCAATAGCATTCAAGAGACTATTGGACGTGTCACCTCTGGCACCCAATCACCAAGTCTGAATACAGGAATTGGCTTGGGGTATTTGAAAACGGCTTATGCTTCCATAGGAACTCAAATTTTTGTTGACATTCGCAATAAACAAATACCAGCTGAAGTTGTAAAATTACCTTTTTACAAAGACTAGACCATGAAGCGCGTGTTGATATTAGGAGGAAGTGGTTTCATTGGAGAAATGCTCTATAAAGAGCTCTGCTCCTACTTTGATACCTATGCCACTTATTGTAGTAGTAAAAGTTTTAAGCACAACCAGCACTACTACCAATTCAATATGGACGAGGGAGGGTTAGAAGCCATTATTAAGGACGTTAAGCCCAAATTAATTATTTCAGCACTACGTGGAAACTTTGAAAGTCAATTAGAAATTCATGATTTTTTGACTGACTTTATCAAAAAGAACAATTGCCGCTTACTCTTTCTTTCTTCTGCCAATGTCTTTGATGCCTTTCATCATTACCCCTCCTATGAATATGACAAAACACTATCGGAAAGCATTTATGGGCGTTTAAAAATTCGAGTAGAAAACGGACTGCTCCGCTTGCCTACAGCCAAGTATGTCATTGCGCGACTGCCAATGGTTTTCGGACAGCACAGTCCTCGGGTACGGGAAATTGATTGGGCGGTACAGCAACAAATTCCTATTGAAGTGTTTCCCAATTCTGTGATCAATGTCAATAGCGACCGAAAATTGGCACAACAGATTCATTACATTATCAATCGACAACTCAGCGGAGTTTTTCATTTAGGAAGCCATGATTTAATTGGACATTTTGAATTCATCAAAGCGGTGGTTGAACGTCGAAACCACAAAAAAGCCACTTACAAACAAGTCTTTACAACCAACGAAATGCGCTACCTAGCAACACTTCCCAAGGAAAACAAACTCCCCAAACATCTTCAAATTGGATATCATGAGGTCTTGGATGATTTGGACTTGATTCGCAAGATTATCTAATCCATCCCACCCAAAAGAGATAATTCCATTCGGTACGTAAAGTTTTATATTTTTGTGCAACACCTAATTCAACGCAATGGGAAGAGCCTTTGAATTTCGAAAAGCCCGAAAAATGAAACGTTGGTCAGCCATGGCTAAAACTTTTACACGCATTGGCAAAGATATCGTCATGGCAGTAAAAGAAGGCGGACCTGATCCGGATAATAATTCCCGACTGCGAGCTGTGATGCAAAACGCTAAAGCAGCTAATATGCCCAAAGACAATGTCGAACGGGCTATTAAAAAAGCATCCGACAAAAACACGGAGAACTATAAAGAAATCCTTTATGAAGGCTATGCACCTCATGGCATTGCGGTGCTTGTGGAAACAGCTACAGATAATAACAACCGAACGGTAGCCAACATCCGAAGTTATTTCAATAAAAGCAACGGAGCCTTAGGCACCTCTGGTTCTGTAGAGTTTATGTTTGATCATAGTTGTAATTTTCGCATTCCTGCAGAAGGATTGGATCCCGAAGAAATCGAATTAGAGTTCATCGATCACGGTGTAGAAGAAGTTTTTGTAGATGAAGATGGAATGTTACTCTATGCTCCCTTTGAGAGTTTTGGGAATATTCAAAAAGAACTGGAAAACAGATCCATTGAAATTCTATCCTCTGGCTTTGAACGCATCCCCCAGGTCACCAAAAAATTAGCGGCTGAAGCCCAAGAAGAAGTAGAAAAGCTTTTAGAAAAAATTGAGCAAGACGACGATGTGCAAAATGTCTATCACACTCTTGATCTCAATGCCTAAAGTATTTCTGTAAGCAACTGATAACCTATTAAGTAAAATAACAGCCTTCTCTTTTAACACCACTGCTGCGTTTAAGTTCTAATTTTACTACAAATTATTAATTTTAAGTAGATTTATTATTTACCTCAATCCTATCATCTTATGAAACTTAAACCTCTTTTTTTAAGTATTGCCATCGCCTTGCAATGCACGAGTTGTGCCACCATTTTTACAGGAACCGCTGATATACTTTACTTTGAAAGTGATCCTTCGGGTGCTGAAATTTATATTGATGGACTAAAAGTCTGCACCACGCCTTGTGATGTTTTGGTAAAACGAAGTCTGACTGACAAACTGGTCGAATTACAGCTCGATGGCTATGAAACACGCGTCATCACTTTGGATCGGAAGTTCAATCCTGTCAGCATCATCAATCTCGGTACATTAATCTTCTGGGGGATCGATGCTGCGACAGGGGCACTGATGAAATACGACCGAAAAGATTATCAAGTCAAAATGAAAAAAGAAAGTAGAACAGCTTTTAGCAATCCCATAAGAATAGATATTCTCTCTTCTGAAAAGCGCGTAGATGTCTATCAAATAGCGGATTCAAAATAATCCTTGGAAAAACCTATTAGGTAGAGTTTTTCTTGAGCTCGGGTCAAAGCTGTATAAAGCCAGCGGTAGAATTCTACCGAAGGACCATCTGGCAGATAGGGCATTTCTACAAAAACCTCACGCCACTGCCCTCCTTGGGACTTGTGGCAGGTGATGGCATAAGAATATTTTACCTGTAAGGCATTGAAATAAGGGTTTTCCTTTACCTTTTGTAAACGTTTGAATTTCGAAGTTATGTGTGCATAATCCTCGTTTACTTTTTGATAGAGTTGTTGGGACTGTTCTTGGCTCAAGGAAGCTGTATTGGTATGCAGCGTATCCAATAACAGGGTCGTTTCAAAAGGCTCTTGATCTAGATAATCTGCCATTTGAACGGTCACTTGGGCAAATTTAAATCCATACAGTTCTTTATAACCGTGAATTTTCTGTACTCGCAAGGTATCACCATTGGCAATAAAACCAGCTGGATCCTCTTCTGACAGCCAGTGATAGTTGTTTTTAACCACCATCAGGCTGTCACCAATTGACAAATCAGACTCTAAAAACAAAATCCGTTGGCGAATGCTTTGGTTGTATTGATTGGCTCTTTTATTGGAACGTACAATTAACACGGTAGAATCTTCTCCATTCTTTTGCAAGGCCCCCGAGAGCAGTTCCATAAACTCGTTTCCATCTTGCAAACGAACCACATCGGGAAAGCCCTCCAACTGAAAAACAAATTGGGTAGCATCCTCACTAGCAATCAATTCGCGTAGTCGAGTTGCGTTCCACAAAATTCCAGAGTCTAATTGCTGACGAACTACTTCCTCCAGTTCACTTACAGGAACGGTTTTGTTAAATTCATATTCCAGCTTTTCTGGATCTAAGGCTGGGCTCAACAGCAAATGAACTGGAGGTAACTGAGCCGTGTCACCCACAAAAATCAATTTACAATTATCACCACCCTCCACATATTGAACTAAATCATGCAAGAGAGAACCCCTGTCAAAAAGACGACCGCCACTATTGTCTTCTCCAATCATTGAGGATTCATCCACAATAAATAAAGTATTGCGATGCGTATTATTTTTAAGTCGAAAACGCACTTGTCCCCCCTCAGCATTGGAAAAATATATTTTTTTGTGGATGGTAAATGCTTTTTTTTGCGAATAGGCAGATATTACTTTAGCGGCTCTTCCCGTTGGGGCCAAAAGAACAGCGCGTTGCCGTACGACAGGGAGTGAACGAACCAAAAGGGCAATCATACTCGACTTACCCGTTCCTGCATAACCCCTTAAAATCAGGATATTATCTTCTTTTTTTTCAGTAACAAATTCAGAAACTTCATCTGCCCATAGCTCTTGAGAATGGGTCAAAGGGAAGCTGCTATTTTTTTTAATTTCAGTCTTTAAATCGCGTGCGGACATCTAAGGGGGTTTTCCTTCGAAAGATAAAAAAAGGAAGCCTTTTCTGAATAAAAAAAAATTGTAGATTTGTTGACACGTCAAAATTTAAGCTTAATGAAAATAGCGATACAAGCGGTTTTATGGGTGTTGTGTGCGGTCTTTAGCTACCAAATCTACGATTCCATTAATGGCCCAATTAATTTTAACAAAACCAAAAACGAACGTTACGCTCAAGTGATCAACCGTTTGAAGGTAATTCGAACAGCACAAATTGCTCATAAAGACGTCAAAGGCTTCTATGCCAAAAATTTTGACAGCCTTGTGAGTTTTGTTGAAACAGGGATATTTACCCTTATCGAAAAAAGAGATTCTTCCTATTTGGAATACGACCGTACCTACCGCATCGATATGTTACGTGAGGTCGTTGTTATTGACACCCTTGGAACGGTTCCCGTATTGGATTCCCTATTTAAATCAGATAATTCCTATAAACAAATGAGCCAAGTTCCTATAGAAGGGGTGGATGCTCAATTTGCGCTCAAGGCAGATATTATTAGTAAAAATGGATATCGAGTGCCTGTGTTTGAAGTTAAAGTAGCCAAGAACGTCATCTTGTTTGATCAAAATCAAGATTTGCTCAAGCAGGAAAATGAAACACTTTCGGTGGACGGTGTAAACGGTTCAGAAATTGTTCTCGGTTCGATGACAGAAGTAAGTACCAATGGAAACTGGCCGACAATATTCGATGCCAAGCAACCTTAACAACCCTATTCTTACAAAACAATCCATTCTCCTCTTGGAGGATGGATTTTGTTTTTGTAGCCCTGAAGAAAAGGCTTTCTACCCTTTTTCTGACTTTGGAGTCACTCCCGAGGATAGCATTGCGGAATTTCTCCGTCAAAAATCTATTGTTGACGATTGCCAATTGGTTTTATTTAATTCCCCTTCGATTCTGATTCCCAGTTTAAACTATGATGCCAAACTGGTGTCAAATTATTGGGAGCCATACGCTTCTCTTGCACCCACTTCCGAATTAAAATCATCAAACAGCACCAATGGCTTGGTAAGGTTTATCTATCCACAAACCAAAGCAATAAGTCAAAAACTCCCTTGGATCAATAAAATCCCTGCTTATGCACTACTCTACGATCGAATTATCGAATACTCCCAGCAGGATTTCAACAAGCAAATCTACGTTCACTTGTTTGCTGGATTTTTTGATCTTTTTATCACACAAGGAACACGGATCATTATGGCCAATCGCTTTCCTCACCAAAATGAAGAGGACTTTATGTACTATTTGTTTTATGCGGCAGAGCAATTACAATTGTCTGAAAACAGTGTCAAAATTTATTTTTTAGGAGAATTCGATTCTTTTGCCTCCTACTATGAAGGGGTGAAAAATTTCCAAAACGACCTTCACTTTATGGAGACCTCAGTTAGTCATTTACCCATTAGTCAAGACCCTGTTCCATTCTGGAATGCTTAGTTTTCGTATCATTTCAGGAAGCTGCAAAGGGCGTCGCATTCAGGCACCTAAAAAACTCCCCGTACGCCCAACTACCGATCGAGCCAAAGAAGCGCTCTTTAACATCCTACTAAATCAATTAGATTTTGATGGCGCACGACTCCTTGATCTCTATGCTGGAACAGGAAATATTAGTTATGAATTCACATCCCGTGGGGGAGCGAGTAGTACCGCAATAGATTCCAATCGGTATTGTGTTCAATTTATTCGTGAAACTTCTGAAAAGTTAGCCCTCCCTGTCACTGTGGTGCAAACAGACGTCTTGCGCTTTTTAGAAAATAAAGGGACAGCTTACGATTGGGTGTTTATAGATCCCCCCTATGATCTTTCTGAAGCCGATTATCAAAAAAACATTGACTTAGTCTTTTCGCAAGGATGGGTTGCTGAGGGACTCTTGGTGGTTGAACACCCCCCTCAGATGAAATGGGAGTCGCATCCACAATGGGACAGTACAAGAACCTACGGAAGCAGTTGCTTCAGTTTTTTTAAGTATAAATAAAAAAAGCAGGCCGATAAGCCGGATTCTGTCGTGTCTTATCATTTATCTAGGACGTTTATTGCTAAACGCCTCCATCCGCCTACCCTTCTGCGTTGAGCGAGCCACCCAAAAATGCAGATTTACTTGGCGTTTCACCGTATAGAGTTTACCGATTTCACTACAGCCGAACTGTACTTGCTTTCTGTTGCACTGGTCCGCTTTCCGAAGAAAGGGCGGGCGTTACCCGCTATACTGCTCTATGGTGTCCGGACTTTCCTCTCTCCGCTCTAAGGCGAACAGCGATAAGATAGCCTGCTTGACCGTAAAGGTACTCATTGTTGATAATTTCAAGGAAGTTTTTGACCCCTCAATCGAGGGCTGCTGGGTGCATTGTGTATATTTGTTTTAATGTCGGACACACCAGACCCCTATATCGTATCAGCGCTAAAGTACCGCCCTCAGAAATTTTCTGATGTAGTGGGGCAACAGGCCATTACCGACACCCTAGAAAAAGCCATCGATCAAAACAAACTCGCGCAAGCATTATTGTTTTGTGGTCCACGTGGTGTAGGGAAAACTACCTGTGCTCGTATTCTTGCCAAAAAAATTAATGAAGGAGATCAAGGCAATACAGAACAAGACTTCGCCTTCAATATATTTGAATTGGATGCTGCCTCCAATAATACGGTTGAGGATATTCGTAGTCTCAACGACCAAGTTCGTATTCCTCCACAAGTTGGAACCCATAAGGTTTATATCATTGATGAGGTACATATGCTCTCACTAGCAGCTTTTAATGCTTTTCTAAAAACCTTAGAAGAACCGCCTGCCCACGTCATTTTTATCCTTGCCACTACCGAAAAACACAAAATCATACCAACGATTCTTTCCCGCTGTCAGATTTATGATTTTAAACGAATGTCGGTGGCAGATACCAAAAAACATTTGACCAGCATTGCACAAGACAAAAACATTACCGTAGAGGAAGAAGCACTTCATCTAATTGCTCAAAAAGCGGATGGAGCCATGCGCGATGCGCTTTCTCTTTTTGATCGAATGATTGCTCATAGTGACAGTATCCTAACGGCCAAATTGGTTGCTGAAAATCTTAATATCGTTGACACAGACACCTATTTCGGATTGGTTGATTTGATCATCGGTCAGCAGATTCCAGAACTTTTAGTCCAACTGGACCAAGTACTGAGTAGTGGTTTTGATGGCAGTCAATTCTTGGAAGGTCTTGCTGGGCATTTCCGGGAGCTTTTGGTGTGTAAAGATCCCCAAACATTATCCCTGTTGAGTGCCTCCGAACAGACCAAAGAACGGTTCCAAAATCAGTCTGGTGCTTTGGCCGTTCCGCAACTGCTGCAAATCTTAGACATCATTCAAGAGGCTGAAACACGTTATAAGAGCATTCGCAACAAGCGTTTGCACTTGGAACTCTGCTTGATGCAATTGGCCTCCACGAATGGGGATGAAAAAAAAAAGTCCGGCTGATACCCAGTCAGCACTTTAAAACACAGCCCACAAAAGCTGCCCAAAAGAGTCCTCCCACACCGCAAGCAGCTCCAGAAACTGTTCCTGAAACTATTCAATCAGCCACGGAAACAAGCGTAGCAGAAGCTGAGGTCCCCTACAGTGAATCGAAGTCACCACAACCAGAAGTTAAAAACCCACCGCCACCCCCTAAAATACAAACCCCATCAGGGGTCGGGGTGTCCAGTCTTTCCCTGTCCAGTATCCGGCTTAAAAAAGAAGCACAACAGGTAAAAGCCAAAGCGAGTCCAGAAGAAGCTTTAGAAGGGAAATTTGATTTTGATCAGTTCAAAAAAGCCTGGGATCAATACGCACAGCAAAAACAAGAAAAAGGGATGAGTAATATTGCTGCCCTTTTTTCCATTGCAAGTCTTTCTTTGGAAAGCCCCAATCGCATTCATGTCAAAGTACCCAGTGCGATCAACAAAGTAGAATTAGAACGTGAATTTTTTGACCTTAAACCCTTCCTAACAGAAAAATTGGGAAATAATCAAATTGAATTTGATGTAGCCATTGCTCCCGAAAAAAACAAAGAATATCTGATCACTACGGAAGAGAAATACCAAAAACTCCTTGAAATTAATCCTGTCATCTCCGAACTTCGTAAAAAATTAGATTTGGATTTTTAAATCAATTGTATGCTTGGACTCAAACTTCCTACAGATCCTCGTTGGGTAAATATCGTTGAAAAAAATGTAGCAGAAATCTTGACCGATCATGCCTACTGTGAACAAAAAGCAGCCAATAGTGCTATATCGCTCATCATTGGATACCCTAAAAACAGTGAATTGGTTAGTGCCATGACAGATTTGGCCCAAGAGGAAATAAGTCATTTCAAAATGGTCCATGAATTAATTTTAGCACGAGGCTATGTGTTGGGTCGGGAAAGAAAAGATGACTACGTCCGAAAACTGCAAAACTTCTTCCCTAAAGGAGGTTCACGCGAAACGCATTTGGTACACAAATTATTAGTGGCTGGATTGATTGAAGCCCGAAGTTGCGAACGCTTTCGTTTGCTTTCGGAAGAATTAGACGATGCCGAACTTCGAAAGTTTTACCGCAAACTGATGATCAGTGAAGCGAACCACTACACACTCTTTTTAAAATTAGCGCACCAATATGCTCCTAAAGAAATAGATGTGGAAACCAAATGGCAACAGTTATTGGCTTTTGAAGCAGAGCTAATGAAAGAACTAGGAAACAAAGAAACTGTTCACGGCTAAGTGCTTGGATACAAGGAAGCAAACATTTCTTGAATCATCCCATCTGCTAAGCCCATTTTGGGAACATAGACTCGTGTCGCGCCACACCAATCCATTGAGCGAAGATAAATTTCTGTAGCTGGGAGAATTACATCCGCCCGATCAGGGTTCAATTCAAATTTCAGAATCCGTTCCTCGTAGGACAACGATTGTAGTTGGTGATAAATACTCCCCAATTCAACTATAGACAATGGCTTGCCTTCTTTGATGCTGGTTAACTTGATTAGTTTATTGATATTTCCACCAGTACCCAAAACGGCAATTTTTTCATACTTCCCAGTATGGTCTATTATCCATTCTTTGACTTCTTCCCACACTCTTTTTGATACCAAGTTATTCAACAAACGAACCGTTCCCAATTTAAATGACTTCGAGGCCAATCGCTCGCCATTTTTAAACAGGCTGAACTCTGTACTTCCTCCACCCACATCAACAAAAAGGAAGTTCTTATTCCCAAAATTCAATCCGTCAAAACTACTATTAGTCGAAATGATCTCTGCCTCTTTACGTCCATCAATCACCTGAATTTGAATTCCCGTTTTCTTTTTGATTTTTTCTAATACCGTGTTGGTATTGCTCGCTTCTCTAAGGGCAGAGGTGGCATAGGCGCGGTATTGTGTTACCCCGTGCACTTTCATGATTTTCTTGAAAGCCTTGAAGGCATGAATCATTCGTTTCAAATTCTTCGAAGAAATATCTCCTACCGTAAACGAGTCCTCTCCCAAACGGATGGGTACACGCACCATAGAATTCTTATGAAATTTTGGAGGGGTCGCATCTCCTAGCAAAACATTAGCTATGAGCATGCGTATGGCATTGGAACCAATATCAATAGCTGCAAACTTTTCTAATCGCACGATGCTTCTAAATTTTGTGTGTAGTTGTAAATCACTTCCTGAGAACGAATGGGAGATAGTCCATTTGCGTTTACGGCATTTTGTGTACTGCCATTAATTCGACGTCCTTTAACATTGTCTTGCCAACCAATTTCAAAGGCGTCTAAAACTTGTTTCTGTAAATCCAAAGCGTAGATGGGACAAGCTACTTCTACGCGGTTTTCTATATTTCGAGTCATCATGTCTGCGGATGAAATATAAACCTTTGGAGCACCCGCATTTTCAAATACAAAAACCCGAGAATGTTCCAAAAAACGATCAATAATTCCTACCACTTCAATACTATCACTCATCCCTTTTATTCCAGGGATCAAACAACAAATCCCACGAATCATCAATTGTATAGAAACCCCCGCGCGACTGGCTTCATAAAACTTATCGATGATTTTGTAAGAAGTCAAATTATTAAACTTCATTTTAATCCCAGCGGGCTTGCCTTCTTTTTTATGGGCAATTTCTTTATCAATCAATCGACAGATCGTTGAATGGGTATAATGAGGTGACACAATTAAATGTTTGTAGGTCTTCAATTTGTAGTTTACCTCTAAAAAATTAAAGACTTTATTGCATTCCTTAAGTACTTTTTGATTGTAGGTGAACAGCGTATAGTCCGTATAAACTTTGGCAGTGGATTCATTGAAATTACCAGTACTTACAAAGCCATAGCGTCGAATTTTCTTTTCCTCTAAGCGTTCAATCAAGCATAGTTTTGCATGTACTTTTAACCCCGGTACGCCAAAAATCAACTGTACACCCGCTGCTTCCAAGCGGCTGGCAGAGTCTATGTTATTCTTTTCATCAAAACGCGCTTGTAGTTCAATTTGAACCAATACTTTTTTTCCATTTTTGGCAGCGTTGATAAGGGCACTGACCACATGGGAGATTTTTGCCAGACGATACACCGTCAGTTTGATGGTCTGAACCTGCGGGTCTAGGGCTGCCTCTTGAAGAAATTTCACCACATAGGAAAAATTCTGATAGGGTGTATGAAGCAAATAGTCTCTTTGGGCAATGGATTCTAAAATGGGTTTTTCCAAATTAAGACCAGCAATCGGAAGAGGGTCTATGGGTGAATATAACAAATCTTGACGGCCCAAGCTCGGAAACTTCATATAATCACGACGGTGATGGTAACGACCACCAGGGATTAAACTATCGGATGTGGCAATGCGCAATTTCTGCATCACAAAGTCAAGGGTATCTGCGGCAATGGTGTTGTCGTATACCAAACGAACTGGATCGCTGAACATCCGATCCTTAACACTTTCTGCTATTTTTTCGATGTAACTTTTGGAAGCATCTTCTTCCAAATCCAGTTCTGCATCACGCGTGATTTTAATCATGTGTGCCTCAATGGTCTTATAATCAAAAAAGTTGAAGATCAGATGGAAATGATAGCGAATCAAATCATCCAGTAGCATGATGTTTTGCCTTTTCCCCTTTTTGGGCAATACAATAAAACGATCCAACTCTGAATTCAGTTCTATCAAGGCATATACGTTGGAATCTTTGCTTGATGTTGCCTTACGCGTCATTTTGACTGTTAGAAAAGCAGTGTTGTCGGTGAAATCCTGTGCTCGTTTTTTGGATAGCATTACTGTCACCAAAGCTGGACTTACATGCTCCAAAAAATAGTCTCGTAAAAAAGTATGTTGCTCTTTGGGAACCTGAGTTTCATTAATAAAGTAAATGTCTTCTTTTTGAAGAGCGGCTTCAACGGCATGGAGAATTTCAACACTTTCCGCTTGAAGTTTGATCACTTTTTCAGTGATTTGCTCCAGAAGAACTTCCGCTTCGATACCGCCTAAAACTTTTTTTCCTGTTTTCTGTGATTGGGCAATTCGTTTTACTGTCGCATACCGCACCTGAAAAAATTCATCCAGATTGTTGGAGAATATTCCCAAAAAACGGAGACGCTCGATCAAAGGAACATTAGCGTCTGCGGCTTCTTGTAAAACACGAGCGTTGAAATCAAGCCAGCTGATTTCACGATTGATATATTGGTTTTTCATAGTTACTTGACCAACAGTTGTTGAGGAAGTCCCCAAGATGCAGTCCCATCAGCAATAGATGACCACTTTTGTTGTACAAATATAATCTTTACCCATGCAGCGGTCGGTAAATGTTGCGTAAAGTTATTGCTAAGTTTTGCCGCGACCATTGTTAATGCTGGATTATGCCCCACCAAACAAACTTCATTTTGATCGTTGGGTAATGCTTGAATAAAATCTAAAAGAGCCTGTGTATCAAAGGTGTAAAGTACTTCTTTGATTTGCAGTTGTTCCAAAGGAAGGTTTAGCTCGTGTAATAAAATTGTAGCCGTATGCAGTGCCCTATTACCCGGGCTGCTATAAAAATGAGGTATTGACCCAAATACTTCCCTACTTACACTTGCCATGGCTTGGATGCGTCGAATTCCCTTTTCCTTCAATGGGCGATTGCGATCAGCCACAGCATACTCCCAAGAGGATTTAGCATGGCGCAAAAGGATCAAGGTTTTCATTAGGGAGCAAGACGTTCAGCTGTCCATTTATCATCAGTAGTTTGACTAAAACGCAAACGATCGTGCAAGCGGTTGGGTCTCCCTTGCCAGAATTCAATTTCCACTGGACGAACCAGATAGCCTCCCCAATGCTCAGGACGGCTGGGTTCACTATTAGCATATTTATGCTCCAAAGCTTTTAGGTTTAGCTCTAATTCCGAACGTTTTTCTATTACCTTACTTTGAGGAGAGGCCAAGGCCCCCAAACGACTGCCTAAAGGGCGTGAATCAAAATAGGCATCGGACATTTCAGGAGGGAGTTTTTCGGCATCACCACTAATAATTACTTGCCGTTCCAAGACTGGCCAAAAGAAGCTAATTCCTACACGAGGATGCTTGGCTATGGCTTGTCCTTTTTCACTTGTATAATTGGTGTAAAAAACAAAACCCTCGGCATCAAAATGTTTTAGCAATACGATCCGTGATTTGGGGTAGCCATCGGTGCCTAAAGTAGTAATAGACATGGTATTTGCTTCTTCAATAGCAGACTCTGACTGGGCTTCAGAAAACCAAGTTCTAAATAGCTGAAGGGGATCCTGCGCTTTTGCTGCATCGCCTAAGCCCCCTTTTTCATAAGACTTTCGCAGAGCGCCTAAATCGTGTTTCTCTTTCATAGATGCAAGTTACAAAGACCTGTTTAAAAAATAGGATTGATGTTGTTCCTTAACAAAGTTCTATTTGCCATTAATCTGTTGTGCTCTTTTTTTCGCCTCTGGAATCCAAAGACTAAGTGCTTCAATCCGTCGCTGATTGGAGGGGTGGGTACTTAGAATTTCTGGAGGGGCTTTTCCTCCTGAGGCGGCTTTCATTCTTTCCCACAATTTAGGAGCTTCTTCAGGATTAAATCCCGCAATTGCCATCAGTTCCAGTCCAATTCGATCGGCTTCCGTTTCATGTTTTCGGCTAAAAGGCAGTACAACTCCAACAGTGCTTCCAATTCCATAGGCGGTCATAATGGCTCTTTGTTTTTTTTCGGGTTGTTTTTCTGTTATTTTTAGAGCCACCAAATTGAGTCCTTGCTGTGCCAAACCAAGTGACATACGCTGTCCACCGTGATCCAAAAGAGCATGAGCCACTTCGTGTCCCATGATAGCAGCGATGCCATCTGCATTTTTAGCAATGGGAAGAATGCCCGTATAAAAAACAATTTTACCCCCAGGCATACACCAAGCATTACGCTGGACATCCTCCACTAAGTTGTAATCCCATGCATAATCTTGGAGATAATTTGGAGCTCCTTTGTAGGTGAAATACTTCTGTGCTGCAGCTGCAATTCGTGTTCCTATCTCTTCAATCTGTTGGCTATTGACTGTGTTTTCAACCACCTTATGCTCCTTTAGAAAGCGCTCGTATTGATTGAAAGCCATAGGAAACAATTGCTTGTTAGAAAAGACATTAAGGGTCTTTTGACCGGTAAGTTGGTTAACTTTACAGCTACTTAATAAAAGTACTAAAAGCACATAGGTTAGATTTTTCATGAAGTTTGGATTGATCTCAAAAATACAAAACCAACCTCCAAAGAGATTGCGATTTTACATCTACTAACGATACCTCCCATGATTTGGGATATAACAACTGTTATTATTTATCAAAAGAGAAATAAATATCGAATATGGATAGCGTAATTTCCTACACGATAACGTGCTTTAGTAAAAAAATTATACAGGCCCTATGGGGATCAGCCTAGCTATATACATACTGATATACAGATAGATAATAAGTTGGTCATAAAAGGCAAACCCTTCTCTGAAAATAATTTTTCTGAGTTTTATTAACTTGTTTCCAAACAGTTCCCAAATCTGTTCTATAGCCATGAGATTTCAACCCGAACATTTAGCTAATGCTAAAACTCGAAAAGACCTTATCAATATTGCTAAAGCGCATCAAATTCCTATCCAAAAGACCTTGGATAAACTGAGGTATGAGGCAGAATTGGCTGCACTTCAAACAGAAATGGTCAACCTTCAACAATGGATTGCAAATAATAAAAAGCGTGTTGCGATAATTTTTGAAGGGCGTGATGCCTCTGGTAAAGGAGGAGCTATCAAACGCTTTAATGAATATTTAAATCCTCGATCAGCGCGATCGGTAGCACTCACTAAGCCAACTCTAATTGAAAAAGGTCAATGGTATTTTAGACGCTATATCAAAGTGTTACCAAACCCTGGCGAAATTGTATTTTTTGACCGTAGCTGGTACAATCGTGCTGTGGTAGAGCCTGTAATGGGTTTTTGTTCCGATAAACAGTACAAGAAATTTATGGTACAAGTACCAGAATTCGAACACCTGCTCTATGAAGACAACCTTACCATTATCAAATTTTGGTTCTCTATTTCTAAGGAGGAACAGAAAAAGCGATTTGATGGACGTTTAGAAAATCCATTAAAGCAATGGAAATACAGTCCTGTAGATATGAAAGGGCAAGAGTTGTGGGATCGTTACACCTATTTCAAGGAACAAATGTTTAGTAAAACCCATACCAATTTCAGCCCTTGGATTATTGTTAAAACCAACAATAAGAAAAAAGCGCGTCTAGAGAGTATGCGCTATGTATTATCTCAATTTGACTATGACGGAAAAGAGAATTCAAAAATATCTCTTTTACCTGATCCCAATGTGATTATGAGATATCACCGAAGTGCCGTCCAAATAGACATATAAACCAAATCATGGAAAACGTAACGTTCACCCAACAGGAGCTCGATATGCTTAATTCGAAAATCGGATGGTATCATTTGCTCAAAAGAAAAAAAGCAAACCCCAAAAGAGTATTGGAGGAGATTTACTATCAAAATGCACTTAGTAAGCAACAAGAGGAACTAATCAAACTTCAAAATTGGATTATTAATAATGATAAGAAAGTAGTCATCCTTTTTGAAGGAAGAGATGCCGCCGGAAAAGGAGGTGCCATCCGAAGAATTACCGAATATATGAATCCAAGACATTTCCGAGTGGTCGCATTAAATATCCCCACGGAAGACGAACAAAAACAATGGTTTTTTCAGCGATATATCAATCAATTACCCAAGCCTGGAAAAATTGTTTTTTTTGATCGAAGCTGGTACAACAGAGCAGTAGTAGAGCCTGTAAATGGATTTTGTACTCAAAGTGAATATGAAATTTTCATGTCACAAGTTAACGAGTTTGAGAGGATGATCGTCCAGTCCAATATCCATCTAATCAAGTTGTATTTTTCTATTAGTAAAGAAGAACAAGCCAAACGGTTTCAGGAAATTGAAGCCAGCCCCTTGAAGCGTTGGAAAATGACACCGGTGGATCAAAAAGCACAAAGCCTCTGGGACGAATATACAACCTACAAAACCAAAATGTTTGATGAAACAAATCTTGAACTAACCCCGTGGAAGATTATTGATGCAAATAAAAAATCAACGGCCCGCTTAGAAGCTATTTCACATATTCTCAGTGGGGTTCCTTATAAGTAAAATCCAAACTTTTCATATTGTTTATGTGTCGAATATGTTCTCTTTTTTTACTTCTTGTTTTATGCACCAATTGTATTGGAGAAGATTTTATTGATGACTACGTTGATCCATCCCTTCGCATCACCAACCCCATTTCTAGTATTCAGGAAGGATTCAGTTATCAATTTAAAGCTTCCTTTTTTGATGAATCAGGGACAAAAGTGGTCAATCCAACCCTAAAATGGACGGCAACTCCCACTACAACTCTCAAAATCACACAAGAAGGAATAATCACAGCACTTTCTGCTGGAGAAGTCACGGTGCAAGTCAGTACGCAAGGATTGCAAGGAAATTCCATTTCAACTCAGATTGATTTTACAGTGATCCCCTCGCCTATGGAAGAATTAACTGGTTCAACAACTGAAACGACCAACACCATCTCTCCTACCGTGGACAACTCCAACCCAACTTCAGGCACAGGGACATCCACATCTACCACTACTTCTTCCACAACTACTTCTTCCACAACTGCTTCCGAAACAACTATGGGCAACGGAGTTATTGTGATTCCACAAGTTTATCAAGGGGAAATACGAAGTACATCGAGTTATTTGTTGCAAGGAGGATTCCGCTATGAACACAATGGGGAACATCTTGTTTTACAGTTAGACAGCAACTACAAAGCCGACACAGCCTTACCTGGATTGTATGTGTATCTAACCAACAATCCCAATACCCCACAGGGCGGATATGAAATCGGTAGTGTGTCTGTATTCGAAGGGGCTCATCAATACAATCTACCAGCTTCTATAGGAATTATGGATTATAAGTATATCCTATACTGGTGTAAGCCTTTTAGTGTGAAAGTAGGGGACGCCGTCATTTTTGATTAATGGAGATTAAAAAGAAAAATCAAATGTTTTACTATCGGTCTGAACCAGCGTTTACTTTAAAGTTTAAATACATCAAAAAAAGTGTTTTCCTCTTTTTATTTTTTGGTATGTTCATTGGGCAAGCGCAATGGGTGCAAAAAAAAGGAACAGGATACTACAAAGCTGGATTTTGGTGGCTTAAAGCTGATACTCACTACACTAATGTTGGACTTATTGACCCAAATGCTACGCGAGGATTATTCATCAGTAGTTTCTTTGGACGCTATGGCGTTCATGACAGAGTCACCTTGATCGCCTATGTTCCCCATACACAGGTTTATCAAAACACTCAGGTTTTTAGTTCCGGAAGAACATCCATTTCAGGAGAGCAATTTTCAAGTTTGGGAGATATCAATTTTGGAACTGAAATTCAATTACGAAAAAGTGCTAACTGGGTATTATCCACCTCCCTAATATTAGGATTGCCTACTGGAAACGCCAAAGGAGGAAGTGATGAAAGCTATCAAACTGGAGATGGCGAATTCAATCAAATCCTACGAGTACATGTAGGAAGATCTTACCGCCTAGGTAAAAAACAATTCTATGCAAAAGCAAATATTGGAGTAAATCAACGGTCGAAAGGCTTTTCAGACGAATTCCGTGCCGGCGCGGAAACAGGGACAAAAATCTTTAACCAAAAGCTATTGGTTCTCGGGAGAGTCAATATCATTGAATCTTTACAAAATGGAACGCTTGATGCGACCAATAGCAATGGCAGCATCTTCGCCAATAATGTTGAAGTAATCAATCTAGGTGGGGAACTCATTTACAAACTTTACAAAAACTGGAGTATTAGTCTGACTGCGTCATTTCCAGTTAGCGGTCGGTTGATTTATCGAGCTCCAGCCCTATCATCAGGAATATCTCTTCAGTTATAGTTTCTTAAAATGAAAAAAAACAGGAGTTTGAGGTAGAAGACAGGCTTATAAATCAAAAATTTTTCCGTCTTCAGCCAAATGAACATTTTGAAAATAACGCTGCGCCTGAAGAACAAACGCATTCATGTCCGAATAACGAGACGAAAAATGTCCGAGAATCAATTGATTGACTTCTGCAGTAGACGCAATCTGTGCTGCTTCAGCGGCAGTACTATGCTTCGTTTTCACTGCTAAATCCTGATGTTGATCCAAAAAAGTGGCTTCATGGTACAAAGAGCTAACCCCTTGTATTCGTTTGGCTAATTCAGGTAAATAAGCCGTATCACTACAAAAGGCATAAGACTTTGATGGTTCAGGATCAAGAGTTAGTAACTGGTTGGCTAGGATGCTACCGTCCGATTGGATGATGTCTTTTCCCTGCTTTAAATTTTCCATGTCAGCAATATCCACGACGTATTTTTCCACTGCTACTTTGTCAATTTTGCGAGGGCCTGTTTTTTCTCGAAACAGATAGCCATTGGTATAAACACGATGATCTAAAGGAAGGGTTTCAACCGTAAACTTTTCATGGTCTAAAATCAATTCGGAATCTAGAGATGTTAATTCGTGGAAATACAGGTCATAGTCTGTCCAAGACTTCGCTAATTTTAATTGAAGTGTGATAATTTCCTTAATTCCCTTGGGGCCATAAATATGCAAATCGGCAGAACGTCCTAACAGGCGAAAGGTGGAGATCAGACCAATTAAACCATAAAAATGATCGCCGTGAAGGTGTGAAATAAAGATGTGCTGAATGCGGGCAAACTTAACGCCCAACTTGCGCAACTGCATTTGTGTCCCTTCACCACAATCGATAAGTACCAATTGCCCTTTGATATCAAGCAACTGCGCGGTGGTTTGCGCATTTTTTCGAGGAGTGGCAGCATTGCAGCCAAGGATTGTCAACTGCATATCAAAAACCTAAGTCGCGTTGAATACGTTCCATTTCAATCAAATCCTGTGCTTCTCCCAAGCTAGGAACCACTACACAATGGTCTGGAAACAAATCCAATTGATCCGCACTGGCTACTAAAACGCGTGACAAATTTGAGTTTTCCAAACGATTAAGCAAACGTTCATATTCTGTGACAAAAGCAGTAGAAATAGATATTCCTAAAGCATCGAACACCCAATCCTTTTCCAAATCAAGCGATAAAGATTCGGCTTTAAAATCCGAAGAAAGTTTTAGGCTTTCAATAGGTTGTAACAAGGGATCCATTAGGCTGTAGGGGTTGAGATTTTAGAAGCCAAAAGATAAAGAACCGCCATACGGATGGCCACTCCATTTTCTACCTGATCCAGAATAATTGCTTGATCAGAATCGGCAACTTCAGAGGTGATTTCCACCCCTCTATTAATAGGCCCAGGATGAAGGATAATCAATTCTTTTTTGAGAGCCTTTAACTTGTCGAGTGTGAGGCCATAAAGCTGGGCATATTCGCGTGTGGAAGGAAAATAACTCAGATCCATACGTTCGTTTTGTACTCGTAGCATATTCACCGCATCGGAACCTTTGAGTGCTTTGATTAGATCCGTTTCTACAGTTACACCAAGTGAAGGGGCGTATTTTGGTATTAAAGACTTAGGGCCACAGAGTTGCACATCGGCCCCCAGAAGTTGAAGGGCATAAATATTGGATAGCGCTACCCGACTGTGGCGGATGTCCCCAACAATTGTGATGCGCTTACCACGCAGGTCACCTAGTTTTTCCTCCAAAGAAAAGGCATCCAGTAGTGCTTGGGTAGGGTGTTCGTGTGTCCCATCACCTGCATTGACAATACATGCATCAACCCGTTCGGACAAATACTGCGCCGCTCCAGGATGTGGATGCCGCATTACTACTACATCGACCTTCATCGCCAGGATGTTATTGACCGTATCCACCAGAGTCTCTCCCTTTTTGACAGACGATTGACTGGCAGAGAAATTGATCACATCGGCACTCAATCGTTTTTCAGCCAGCTCAAAAGAAAGTTTGGTGCGAGTACTGTTTTCGAAAAACATATTTGCGATGGTGATATCACGAAGGCTTGGTACTTTTTTAATCGGGCGATTGATCACTTCCTTGAACTGCTCTGCCGTTTCAAATAACAGGCGTAGATCGGCTTCTGTCAGTCCTTTGATTCCCAATAAATGGTTGACGCTTAAACTGCTCATGCGTCTTTATTTTCTAAATAAACCAAACTATTTTCTGGAGTGTCTTCCCATTTGACACGAACCTTATCTCCTTCCAAAGCATCAATTTGCGCTCCTAGATAGTCGGGCTGTATGGGTAGATGTCGGCTAAAACGACGATCAATTAGTGTCATTAACTCAATATTGCTTGGACGACCGTAAGAATCAATAGCAGTTAGGGCGGCTCGGATGCTTCTTCCTGTATACAAAACGTCGTCTATCAAAACCACTGATTTGCCCTCAATATCCATTGCGATCTGAGTGGGACTGGCCGAATGAATTTTCTCAGTTCGGCGAAAATCGTCTCTAAAGAAGGTTGTATCCAGATAGCCACTCTCAATGTTCGAAAGGCCATAGTCAGATTGAAGTATAGAAAGCAAACGATCTAGGAGATGAATTCCTCGGGGCTGCAAACCGATAAGGACTGTGTTTTCGCAGCCAGGGTGGTTTTCTACCAACTGACAGGCCAAGCGTTGCAATATGATGGATAGCTTTTGGGAAGTCAATAATATTTTGGAAGCGGTTGGCATGCCCTGCAAAAATACCAAAAAAAACATAGGGAAATAAAAAAGCCTTTCCAAATTGGAAAGGCTTTTATTAAGGAATGAATGAAAACGACTTATTCGTTGTCTTTCATTTTCTTCTTCAAGTCAGCCAAAGCGTCCAAATCACCTAAGGTAGTTTTGTCGCTATTTGACGCAGCTACTTTTTTGGCGGCTTTTTTCATATTGGTGCGCTCTTGCTCTCTAAAGATGGCGGTGTGGGAAACAACAACACGTTTGAAGTCTTTGCTGAACTCAATTACTTTGAATTCGGCTTCTTCTCCTTTGCCAAGTTTCGTTCCGTCTTCTTTTTCCAAATGACGTTGGGGTACAAAAGCTACGATATCGTCATTGAAAGTGATAGTGGCTCCTTTGTCAACCATTTCTGTGATGGCTGCTTTGTGAACACTATCGACTGCAAATTCGTCTTCGTATTTATCCCAAGGATTTTCTTTGGTTTGCTTGTGACCTAAGCTCAACTTACGGCCTTCAACATCCAATTCTAAAACAACAACTTCCAAGCTATCGCCAATGGCCATCATTTCAGAAGGGTGCTTCACTTTTTTAGTCCAAGACAAGTCAGAGATATATACCAAACCGTCGATTCCTTCCTCAAGCTCTACAAAGACACCGAAATTGGTGAAATTGCGAACTGTCCCGGTATGCTTAGAATCAACTGGGTATTTGGTTGTGATATCCGTCCACGGGTCGGGGGACAATTGCTTAATCCCAAGAGACATTTTGCGTGTTTCACGGTCAACCGATAGGATTACCGCTTCAACCTCATCGCCTACGTTTACGAAATCCTGTGCCGAACGCAAGTGCGTTGACCAAGACATCTCAGAAACGTGAACAAGTCCTTCAACACCGTCTTCAATTTCTACAAAGGCACCATAGTCAGCAATGACGACTACTTTCCCTTTTACTTTTTCCCCTTCTTTGATATTATCTCCTAAGGCATCCCATGGGTGTTCGCTCAATTGCTTCAATCCAAGTTGGATACGTGATTTGTTATCATCAAAGTCTAGGATTACCACGTTAAGCTGCTGGTCTAATTCCAAAATCTCGCTTGGGTGGTTGATACGGCTCCAGGAAAGGTCGGTAATGTGAACCAATCCATCCACCCCTCCAAGGTCGATAAAGACACCGTAAGAGGTAATGTTTTTGACGGTTCCTTCCAATACCTGCCCTTTTTCCAATTGGCCGATAATTTCTTTTTTCTGTTCTTCGATATCCGCTTCGATCAACGCTTTGTGTGAAACCACCACGTTTTTGAATTCATGATTGATTTTAACCACTTTGAACTCCATGGATTTGTTTACATATTGATCGTAATCACGGATGGGCTTGACATCAATTTGTGAACCGGGCAAGAAGGCCTCAATTCCAAATACATCGACAATCATTCCCCCTTTGGTACGACACTTCACAAAACCATTAACGATTTCACCATTGTCATGCGCATGATTAACACGATCCCAAGCTTTAATCACCCGTGCTTTACGGTGTGACAAAACAAGTTGACCAGTGCGGTCTTCACGTGTATCCACAATCACCTCTACCTTGTCCCCTACTTTTAAGTCTGGGTTGTAACGGAATTCATTGAGTGAAATAACACCTTCTGATTTGGCGTTTATGTCAATAATGGCTTCTCTGTCGGTCAGATAAACGACTTCCCCTTCAATCACATCCTCATCGGCTGTATCGACAAAATTGTCTTTAACTAGGGATTCGAATTCTTCGAGTTGCTTGTCCTCTACAACATCAATACCCTCTTCGTAGTGATGCCAGTTAAAATTGGCAAGGAAATCTTCGGGTGATGTTTCGGGAGTTTTAGGGGCTTCTTTTGTTGTTGCTGCTTCCACTTCTTGAGGAGCAGCTTCAGTTTTCTTTTCTTCAGCCATGGCTGATCAATTATTTGTATTTCAAGGGATTGAAGCGGCTTTACGGTGATATCCTTGAAAGCTGTTTGTCTTTAGTTATGAACTCTTGCTGCTTCTTATTCGCCAAAGAGTGCGCAAATGTAATGGTATTTGCTTGATTAGCAATAGTTTCTTCTGAAAAAATGCGAACTAGACCAAGTGCGACAATAGGGTCTGAAATACCTCTTCAATATTTTGATTGGATGTGTCAATCAAAAGAGCATCGTCGGCTTTTCGAAGCGGTGCAATGGCACGCTCACTGTCTTCTTTATCACGAGCACGAACATTCTCCAAAATAGCTTCCAAAGAAACAGTACTTCCTTGTTGTTGCATTTCTTCCCAGCGGCGTTGGGCACGAACCTCTGGTGAAGCATCTAAAAAAAACTTATGCTGCGCCTCAGGAAAAACAACCGTACCAATATCTCTTCCATCCATAACAATCGAATGCCCTTGCGCCAAATCCCTTTGGCTTTTCAAAGCAAACTTTCGAACGTAGGGCAAAGCCGCAATTTTACTGACATTCGTAGAAACTTCATAGGTGCGGATTTCGTTCCCTAGGACTTGTTGATTAAATCCCAATGTACTACCCTCCCAATAAAAATGGCTTTTAGACAAAAAGGCTTCAAAGGCTGTATTGTCCAAACGATCCTCTTTCAAAAACCCCTGTGTCATTGCTTGATAGGTTAGCACACGAAACATCGCTCCGGTATCCATATACCGGTAGTTGAGTTCCGAAGCCAATTTCTTTGCTAGGGTGCTCTTGCCTGTAGCGGCATAACCATCGATTGCAATAACCCGGGTGTTGCTCATTGATTTACAGTGCTTTCGCAAATTTAACCTTTTGCTCATTAACCGCCAGAGCAATCACCTCTTCCATTTCTTTGACAAAATGGAACTCAAGGCCTTTTAGATATTTCGCATTGATTTCTTCTATGTCTTTGCGGTTAGACTCAGAAAGAATGATTTCTTTAATTTTGGCACGTTTCGCGGCTAGAATTTTCTCCTTAATACCCCCAACTGGCAATACTTTCCCCCGAAGGGTAATTTCACCTGTCATAGCTAATTTACTTTTTACGCGCCGCTGCGTAATGAGTGACACTAAGGAGGTTAAAAGAGTAATTCCGGCACTGGGTCCATCTTTAGGTGTTGCCCCTTCCGGCACATGAACGTGAATATCGTATTTATCAAAAGGAAAATCTTGAAACCCTAAGCGCTCCGCATTCGCTTTGAGATATTCTCGCGCGATGGTTGCTGATTCTTTCATAATCTTCCCAAGATTCCCCGTGATGTTGAGATTGCCTTTCCCGGGCGAAAGAGCGGACTCAATAAAGAGTATATCTCCACCTACCGAAGTCCAAGCCAGACCGGTAACCACCCCTGCGGTATGATTGTTTTCATACAAATCTCGATGCACTTTGACAGGCCCAAGGATGGAGGTAAGGTCTGCAGGCGTCGGATTTTGCACATAAGCTTCCTCCATTGCAATGGATTTGGCTACATAACGCACCATTTTGGCTACTTGCTTGTCCAGTCCTCGAACTCCTGATTCTCGAGTGTAGCCGTCAATAGTAGCATCTAAAGTAGCTTTATTGACTTTGAGGTGCTTCTTCTCCAAACCGTGTTCTTTTAACTGTTTGGGCAATAAGTGTTTTTGAGCAATTTCAACTTTCTCTTCCACTGTATAGCCACTCACATTGATGATTTCCATTCGATCACGCAAGGCAGGATGGATGGGTGCTAGGCTATTTGCTGTGGCAATAAACATCACCTTAGAAAGATCAAAGCCATGTTCAAGATAGTTGTCATAGAAGGAGTTATTCTGTTCTGGATCCAATACTTCAAGTAGCGCCGCCGCAGGATCGCCTTGCATGCTTTGATTGAGTTTATCAATCTCATCCAGCACAAAAACAGGGTTGGCTGTTTTGGCTTTTTTCAAACTTTGAATAATGCGTCCCGGCAGTGCTCCAATGTAGGTTTTTCGATGGCCGCGAATTTCTGCTTCATCACGCATCCCCCCTAAGGCAATGCGGACATACGATCGTCCTAAAGCCTCTGCAATGGATTTTCCTAAGGAAGTTTTTCCTACCCCTGGAGGACCGTACAGACACAAAATAGGAGATTTCATATCGTTCCGTAATTTTAATACCGCAAGGTATTCGAGGATACGCTTTTTAACCTCTTCGAGACCCGAATGATCACGATCAAGTATTCTTTGTGCCTTTTTTAAATCAAATTGATCTTCGGAAAATTCTTCCCAAGGCAATTCTAAAAACAAGTCCAAATAACTACGCTGAATGGAATACTCAGCTACTTGTGGGTTCATACGCTGCATGCGACCCAGTTCTTTAAAAAAGTGTGTTTGCGTTTCCTCATTCCACGATTTCTCTAGCGCACGAGCCCGCATCTCCTCCACCTCTTCTTCATAAGAAACACCTCCCAATTCTTCCTGGATGGTTTTGAGTTGTTGGTGCAAATAATATTCTCTTTGCTGTTGGTCTAAATCGTGACGGACTTTGGATTGAATATCATTTTTGAGCGCCAATTTTTGATACTCCAAATCCATTTGCTTCAAACAAGCCAAAGCACGATCTTTCATACTCTCCATGGCCAGAATCTGCTGTTTTTCCTTAACACCAATATTCAGATTGGAAGACACAAAATTGATTAAAAAAGAGGGGCTTTGTATATTCTTAATCGCAAAAGAAGCCTCTGAAGGTAAATTCGGATTTTCTTGAATAATCTGTAGTGCCTTTTCTTTAATGGAGTCTATTATGGCCAAGAACTCTTGGTTTTTTACATCTACAAAAGATTCATTGACCTCCCGGATTTTGGCGGTTATATAGGGTTCTTCCTGGACGATTTCTGCGGTTTCAAAACGCTTTTTCCCCTGAATAATAACCGTGGTATTTCCATCGGGCATTTTCAGCAATCGAAGAATTTGTGCCACAGTTCCTAGGGGGTGCAAATCTTTAGCATTGGGGTTCTCTAGCTCCTCATCTTTTTGTGCTACCACACCAATGACCTTACTGCCTTTGTTGGCGTCCTTGATCAATTGTATGGACTTATCACGTCCAGCAGTAATGGGTATTACAACACCCGGAAACAGAACAGTATTCTTCAGTGGAAGAATGGGAACTGACTCAGGAAGCGACTCTTTTTGTAGTTCTTCTTCATCTTCAGAAGTCATTAATGGAATGAGATCCGCATCCCCTTCGATATCTTGAAGTGACAAATTGTCTAGAGAATTGAAAATTGATTTAGCCATGTATTTTTTTTCAAGTCAAAGTGTCATTCTATCCTTAGTCTGGGCTGTTTACTTTAGCAGCTACAGAGAGAAAGTATGCCTTTTGAACTATTCTATTAGGTAGGTTCAATCATTGTGCCAGTTATGTATTTTTACAAAAGTGTAACAAATGGCTGCCTACTTTCTCTTAGTAATGTAATTGTCCTCTTTTTGAACCTTGAAAAATTAAATAGTGATGAATTGATCGCGTTGTGTCGCAAAGACAACCAACGAGCGCAATTTGAAATTTATAAACGGTATAGCAAAGCTATGTACAACACAGCATTCCGAATTGTAAACGATACTGTCCTTGCAGAAGAGGCCACCCAAGAAGGCTTTATCATTGCTTTTCGTAAGCTGAATCAGTATCGAAATGAAAATCGCTTTGGCGGTTGGCTCAAAAAAATTGTTTCCCGTAAGAGTTTTGAATATTATAAAGAAAAACACCAATTACTCCGGTTGGAAGATCGACCTGAGGCCCCCGAGCTCCAGATGGAAACCAACAATCTTTCTTCCTCTGACCAATCACAAATCCTGCTACGAGCCATGGAGAAACTTCGCCCCAATGATCAACTTTTATTGCGATTGTATTATCTCGAAGGATAAGATTATGAAGAACTCTCCCAAGTTTTAAATATCAATTATGGAAACTGCCGAACGCGACTTTCACGAGCGAAAAGCAAACTAAAAAAAATATTGAATGATGAATAAAGATGCTAAAGACCCTTTATATGAAAGGTTTGCGAAAGCCTACACAGTGCAAGCCCCACCCTCTGGCCATGAACAGCGATTCATTACGAAACTAAGTTCCAACAAGGTTTTCAAGAGACGACGTCTTAGTTTCCGAGTCGCTGCCATGGTTTTGATTCTTTTAGGATTTGGTGCGACTCTCGGTGGAAATTCACGAACCGCTGAGGAAGAAGCTTTTTATCAGACAGAAACCTATTTTCAAAGCATGGTCGCAAACCAATTGGAAGCCCTCCCTAAGAATGAACCACACTATAGCAGACCCATCGCAGCTGCACAAACTCAGTTGGCACGTTTGCAAAAACAGTACAATAGGCAAATGGAGCGCTTTCAAAAGGGAACAAACCACCCTAAACTTTTGCGAGCACTTATCGAAAATCTTCAAAAGCAACTCGAAATTGTAGAAACGCTCACACAACAAATAGAAATCATTAACACGGAAAAAAATGAAATGGATAATTTGTAAGAATTACATTGTTTTAATGCTCTTACTTCCTTTTGGACTCATGGCTCATGAATCCGATAGATTCTTCAAGGAAAAAATAGAACAAAAAGTACATAAAGAATTCGATGTGGAAGAAGATGCAGCACTTGAAATCAATAACAGTTTTGGCGATGTCAACATAACCAGTTGGGATCAAAACAAAGTTGTCATTGATGTTACCATCACGGTTCGAGGACACAATTGGAATAAAATGGAAGAACGGCTGGAAAATATTTCCATTGAATTTCAAAACAATCCAAAACTTGTCAAGGCCACAACGATTATTGAACAACAGAATAATTGGTCTTGGTTTAAAAGCTATTCTACCACTGATTTTCAAATTGATTATGACATCAAAGTTCCTGTTTCCAATCACCTAGACATCAGCAACGACTACGGGAGCATAATCTTAGATGACACCGACGGCGATACACAAATTCGTTGCGACTATGGAAAACTAATCCTAGGGGAGTTGCGAAGCACCCAAAATGAACTCCGATTTGACTATACCTCCAATTCCAGTATCGATTATATCAAAAAAGGGCGAATCGTATCGGATTATTCTGGTTTTGATCTAGGAGAAGCGGAACAGCTTTCGCTATCTGCCGATTATACCAGTTCCCGAATTGGAATTGTTGGCGAGCTAGACTTTGAAGCAGATTATGGTAAAGTGAGCGTTACTAAAGCACATATAATTAGAGGGAATGGTGATTACGTCACCCTGCGTTTTGGCACCATAAGCAAGCAACTCATGGTTGAAACCGACTATGGTTCTTTCAAGGTGGCCCACCTCCTACCCACTGTTAGTCAGGTCAAAATTGATGCAGATTATACTGGAATTCGTCTTGGTCTTGATCCAGAATGGGATTTTCAATTTGAAGTTGATTTACAATACGCAGGATTCCAAAGTGATTTTGACCTCAACTTTCAGAAAAAAATAAAAGAAAATACTGATAAATATTATTTAGGCTATCGCCGCAACCCTGCTTCCCAGAACCGACTGGATATTGAAGCACAATATGGAAATTTAAAATTTGTACACAATTAAACACTTACTTATGAAAAAGGTATATTTTTCTTTATTCGTCTTGGCGGCTGCTATCTGCTGGGGCCAAAGCAAAACAACTGTTCAAACCTTCAATGGAAAAACAGGATGGAAAAAAACCTCTCAAACAACCGTGGCTCAAAACACCCAAACGCGCCATGTTGAGCCCTATGATGAAATTCTTGTTGAAGGAAATTTTGAGGTCACACTTGTACAAGGGAATGAAGGAGAAATTCATCTGGAAGGCCCCTCTGATCTCATCGAGGATACAGTCGTAAAAAACACCAAAAATGGCGTTAGAATCTATTATAAACATTGGACGAAAATCAAAAAGAATCCAAGAATATCTCAGATTTTCAGAGTCCGTATTCCCGTGGAATACATCGCTGCTGTCAGCCTTAGTGGTTCGGGGTCTATTAGGAGTGATTTTTCCCTTGCGTCCAACACTTTAAAAAGTCGCCTTTCAGGATCTGGCTCCATTGCCCTTACATTAGCCAATGGATTTAGCTCAAGTGAATTGTCTGGTTCTGGGACGATTGCTCTAAAAGGAAACACGCAATCTGTAAAAGCTCGCCTTTCTGGGTCTGGAATTATTAATTGCAAAAACTTAGTTTCCTCACGTGCCGAAGCACAATTATCAGGTTCAGGAACCATCAAACTTCAAGCAACCCAATCTATTGTATCAAATATCAGTGGATCCGGGCATGTAAATGTTTACGGAAATCCTCCTAGGATTGAGACCAATCATGTGGGAAGTGGAAAAACCCGTTTTATGACGCCTTAGGCTGCAAAGGCGGTACTCGCAACAATAGGATGGCACCTACCACAAAAAAGAGAACAAAGAACAAAATTGATGTTCGCATACTCCCGGTAATCTGGTCTAAAGAGCCAAATAAAACCATTCCGATGATGATTCCTATTTTTTCAGTAACATCATAAAAACTAAAATATGAAGTGGTGTCCTCAGTTTCGGGGAGGTATTTGGAATAGGTGGAACGAGACAATGACTGCAAACCGCCCATCACCATCCCAACCATTCCTGCAATACAATAAAATTCAAATGGTGTTTGAATATAATACGCATAGACACATAAACCAGCCCAAATTATATTGATCACTATCAGTGTTGGAATATTCCCAAAACGTTCCGAACTCCGTGAAGTCAAAATAGCGCCTAGGATTCCTACTAATTGGATGAGCAAAATGCTGATGATCAAACCCGTGGTTTTTTCACTCGTACTGCCCCAAGCAATTTCTTCTTCGCCAAAATATGCGGCTACCAAAAGAACTGTTTGCAATGACATACTGTACACAAAAAAAGCGCCTAAATAGCGTTTTAGCTTAAAATTATTTTTGAGATCCTCCCATACAGATCGTAGTTCTCGAAAGCCATTCCAGAAAACATCCTTGGTCATTTTTTGTGAATTGGAATTTCCATTAGGCAAGTAATAAAATGAAATTTGGCTCCAACCAGCCCACCAGATCCCAACAGAAACAAACGAATATTTCATCGCTTTGAGGCTTGCCTCAAGTTCACTACCCGTGATCCCATACCATTGGGGTTTCATGACCATTGTCAGGTTGAATAATAATAGAAGAACACTACCAATATAGCCCATTGAAAAACCTCTGGCACTGGCACGATCATGCTGGTGTGGAAAAGCTATGTCTGGCAAGTACGAATTGTAAAATACCAAACTAGCCCACAACCCAATCATGGCTAAGAAATAAAATAATAATCCCATGTAGATAGTTTCAATTTCAAACCAGTACAACCCGAAACAAGAGACAGAACCGATGTAAACAAAAAGTTTCATGAAGCGTTTTTTGTTTCCAATGTAGTCAGCGATACCCGATAAAAGAGGCGATATAAACGCTACCACTAAAAAAGCAGAGGCTGTGACAAAACTTATCATGGCAGTATTTTTTACTTCATATCCGAAAAAAGGAATACTGTTCGTGTCACTAAAGATCAACCCATAATAAATGGGGAAAATTGCCGAAGAAATTACCAATGTATAAACGGAGTTGGCCCAATCATAAAAAGCCCAGGCATTAATGAGCTTTTTGCTTCCTTTCTCAAGAACAGGCGCTGTTTTATTTTGCATAAGATGTCAATAGTGTGTCCAAAATAGTGTTTTTAAATCGATTTGAATGACCGGAATCCAACTCAGAAAAACAAGAATGAAGGTTTTATTCTAAAGAAAAGCCCCAAAAGAGAGCGTTCAGTATAAATTTATATTTTTGAAAAAAAGTATTTATGAAAAAAATAGCCCTTTGCTTGCTCATTGCGGGTACATTATCCTGCCAAGGGACCGCGCAACCCAAGAAAGAAACCACGACTTATAGTATTGTCAAAACAGATAGTGAATGGCAAGAACAATTGTCAGACCTTTCGTATTATGTCTTACGGCAAGCGGGAACAGAGCGCCCTTTTTCAAATCCCTATAACAAAAATTACGACGCTGGCACTTATGTTTGTCAGGGCTGTGGCACGCCACTTTATAAGTCTGATGACAAATTTGATTCGGGTACTGGATGGCCCTCCTTCGATCGCGGTTTTGATGCCAATCTCGAATATGATGTAGACTACAAGCTCGGCTATGCCAGAACCGAACTCAAATGCAGCACCTGCGGGGGGCACCTTGGACATATGTTTGACGATGGACCCAGACAAACCACAGGCAAACGGCATTGTATCAATTCGGCCGCCCTGCAATTTATTCCTGCAGATGAAAAAAAATAAATATCCCATCAAAAAGAGCGATGCTGAGTGGAAATCCCAATTGGATCCCCTTTCCTATGCAGTATTACGTGAGCATGGCACCGAAAGACCTTTTACAGGTGCTTACGATCAGCATTTCGAAAAAGGGAACTACCACTGTAAGGGCTGCGGCGAAAAACTCTACTCAAGTAATAGCAAGTTTGACAGTGGTTGTGGCTGGCCCAGTTTTGACCAGTCTATTCCTGGAGCCATCGAATATAAAAAAGACAGTAGCCATGGGATGTTACGTACCGAAATTCTTTGTTCCCAATGCGGATCCCACCAAGGGCATGTGTTTAATGATGGCCCCTCTGAAACAGGAATGCGCTACTGTGTCAATTCCGTAAGCATCGATTTCAAAGCCAAAGAAGATTAATTAGGCAAAGCTGCTTTTCATTTCGTAATTTTGTGCAGAATTTAATTAGGACTTATGGCAAATTCGTATGATATTATTGTAGTTGGTAGTGGCCCTGGAGGCTATGTAACCGCTATTCGTGCTTCTCAATTAGGCTTCAAAACAGCTGTCGTAGAAAAAGAAAGTTTGGGTGGCGTTTGTTTGAACTGGGGATGCATCCCTACCAAAGCACTTCTCAAATCAGCACAAGTATTTGAATATTTAAAGCACGCCTCCGATTACGGACTGACCGTGAAAGAATATGACAAAGACTTTGATGCGGTGGTAAACCGAAGCCGTAACGTAGCTGCTGGAATGAGTAAAGGTGTGCAATTTCTCATGAAAAAAAACAAGATCGATGTGCTCGAAGGACATGGAAAAGTTTTGAATGGAAAGAAAGTCAGTGTAACCCATGGGAAAACAGAAGCCATCTATGAAGCAAAGCATATCATTATTGCTACAGGAGCTCGCTCAAGAGAATTGCCAAACCTTCCCCAAGATGGGAAAAAAGTCATTGGATACCGCAAGGCAATGACCTTGGACAAACAGCCCAAGAAAATGATCGTTGTTGGATCTGGTGCTATTGGAATTGAGTTTGCCTATTTCTATAATGCTATGGGAACTGAAGTAACCATCGTAGAATACCAAGACCGCATTGTTCCTGTAGAAGATGAGGAAGTATCCAAACAACTGGAACGCAGCTTTAAGAAAAATGGGATTGAAATTTTAACTTCTGCAGAAGTCACCAGTGTAGACACCAAAGGAAAAGGGGTTAAAGCAATGGTGAAAACAAAAAAAGAAGAGATTACCCTACAAGCCGACCTAGTCTTGTCGGCAGTGGGTATCAAAACCAACTTAGAAAATCTTGGCTTGGAGGAAATCGGAATTGCCACCGATCGTGATAAAATAATGGTCGATGATTTCTATCAAACCAACCAACCTGGCTATTATGCTATTGGTGATATCACTGCGGGTCCTGCATTGGCTCACGTAGCCTCAGCCGAAGGCATTCTCTGTGTAGAGAAAATAGCAGGCATGCATGTTGAGCCTCTTGATTACGGTAATATTCCTGGGTGCACCTATTGCTCCCCTGAAATTGCTTCCGTTGGACTCACCGAAAAACAAGCTCTTGACAAAGGTCTTGATATCAAAATTGGAAAGTTTCCTTTCTCTGCTTCTGGTAAAGCACAAGCTTCTGGCACCTCTGATGGGTTTGTGAAAGTAATCTTTGATGCCAAATACGGAGAATGGCTCGGCTGCCACATGATTGGCGCAGGTGTAACCGATATGATTGCTGAGGCTGTAGTAGGACGAAAACTTGAGACCACAGGACACGAAATTCTAAAGGCTGTTCACCCGCACCCGACAATGAGTGAAGCGGTTATGGAGGCTGTAGCTGACGCCTATGATGAGGTCATTCATTTGTAGAACTCTACTCGTCAATAAATAAAACAGCCTTAGGGCTGTTTTTTTGTGTCTAAAAGCCTTTATCTTGGGGGGTATGCAAAATCCTTTACGGATCCTCCTCCTCATTCTATCAGGAGAGGCCATTTTTTTATTACCCTTTGTGCTTGCACGTGTATTTCGTCCCACCTTCCTTGCAGTATTTGAACTTAGCAATACTCAATTGGGAAGTTGCTACTCGCTCTATGGGATAGTAGCGCTGATCTGTTATTTTTTAGGGGGTACTGTAGCCGACCACTTTCCACCACGAAAACTCATGGCTTTGGCTCTGTTTTTAACTGCCCTTGGGGGTTTTTATATGTACACCCTTCCAAGCTTTGAAGCGCTGCGGCTATTATATGCCTATTGGGGATTTACCTCGATTTTCCTGTTTTGGTCAGCCATGATAAAAGCTACTCGTGCTTGGGGCGGTCAAGCGCATCAAGGGAAGGCTTTTGGCTTTTTAGAAGGAGGACGAGGCTTTTTTGCAGCCAGTTTGGGTACTCTTGGTGTACTTATATTTGCCTGGGTGATTCCTTCTGAAATTGGGACAATATCCCTAGGTGAACGACAAGAAGCCTTTCGATGGGTAATTCTGGCTGCCTCTTTTTTTTGTGCTGGTATTGGACTGTTGCTTTGGTTGTTTTTTCAAGACCCCAAACAGGAAACCGTTGGCGATACCAAAGGGTTAGGCTCTTGGACGGATATCAAAAAAGCTTTTTCTAATTCTAGCGTTCGCTATTTGATGCTCATCGTTTTGTCAGCCTCCATAGGGTATAAGGTCACGGATGTGTTTTCCCTATACGCTTCTGAAATCATGTTGTTTGACGAAGTAGATGCTGCCAAAGTTGGCAGCTATCAAATGTATCTACGACCGTTTATCTGTGTGCTTGTTGGCTTTTTTGCTGACCGAACCAGTAATGCGTTGGTCTTGTGTTATGCCTTTGCTTGCATGCTGCTAGGAGCTCTTTTGTTTGCTACAGGTTGGGTGGTCGAACCAGCTATAGGGCTGTTTATTCTAACCTTAGTGATAACCGCTCTCGGCACCTATGCCCTTCGTGCTGTCTATTTTGCAACCATGGAAGAGGGCAAAATTCCTTTTGCGATTACGGGAACAGCAGTGGGATTAATTTCCTTGGTAGGATATACCCCCGATATCTTTGTTGGACCTATAATGGGATTTTTCTTGGATGGCTCGCCAGGTATCTGGGGACACCAACAACTTTTTTTGTTTTTGGCTACTTTTTCCTTGATTGGGCTGTACGCTTCTTATCGTTTTATGAAAATCATTCGAAAATAAGGCTATTTCCCAGCTAAAAAACTCTCTACTCCCAAGCGATAACTGTCCAGTCCAAAACCGACAATCAATCCCTTGGCAACGGGGGTAATATATGACGTATGGCGAAAATCTTCACGAGCAAACGTATTGGAAATATGTATTTCCAAAACAGGTGCGTCAATCGCCTTGATGCAGTCACCAAGTCCCACAGAAGTATGTGTATAGGCCGCGGCATTTAAAAGAATCCCATCGGTGCGAAAACCAAAGTCTTGTAAGGCGTCAATCAACGCTCCCTCAACATTGGATTGGAAATAGCTAAAATGAACTTGCGGGTATTGTTCTTGAAGCTTTTCATAATAAGCTTCAAAAGTTTCTGCTCCGTAAATTCCAGGTTCCCGCGTCCCCAACAGATTTAAATTGGGACCGTTGACTATGGCTAGATTCATGTTCTTTTTTTCAAAAATACGTATCTTTTTAAGTACTTTGAACGCCTTGCCAAAAGAAGCATCATAGAATTCATTATGGAGTGGAAAAAAGCACTTGAAGATTTCGGACATTATCTGAGTATTGAAAGGGGATTGTCGGACAATACCATCACCAACTACCAACTGGATGTGCAGGCTTTAATGCGTTTTTTAGAGCATCGACAGCAGGCTGTTTCTCCCATCACTATTCAAGCAGAGGAAATTCAGCAGTTTATTTATGAGGAGGCCAAAGAAAAAAGCGCTTATTCTCAAAGTCGAAGAATTTCGGGTCTCAAAAGCTTTTTTAAATATTTGATTTTTGAAAAATACCGAGAGGACCTTCCCACCCAGTGGTTGGAGGCTCCCAAAATTGGACGAAAGCTTCCCGATACTTTGAGCATTCAAGAGGTGGAATTAATTTTGGATGCGGTAGATTTGAGTAAAAAGGAAGGGCACCGCAATAAAGCATTACTCGAAACACTCTATGGTAGTGGTTTGCGCGTGAGTGAGCTTATCAATCTTCAGAAATCCGATATTTACAAAAAAGAAAAACTCCTTCGGGTGACCGGTAAAGGAAACAAACAGCGACTGGTTCCTTTGGGAGATTATGCCCTACAGCAGATCAATATTTACTTGGATGAGTTTCAAAAGCAGCAACCTATCCAAAAAGGCTACGAAAATTTTGTTTTTCTCAATCGTCGGGGAAAGGCCCTGACACGAAATATGATCTTCATTATTGTCAAACAAACAGCCGAAATTGCAGGCATTCAAAAAACCGTGAGTCCACACACATTTCGCCATTCTTTTGCAACACATCTCCTAGAAAATGGAGCTGATTTAAGAACCATTCAATTACTGTTAGGGCATGAAAGCATCACAACAACGGAAATCTACACCCATATTGACACCCGGTACTTACGAAAAGTAATGGAGCAATTTCACCCCCGTCTTTAGCCCTGAGATTCAGAAGTAACTAAGCGAAATCCTTCGCCATGAATGTTCAAAATTTCCACTTGACTGTCTTCTTTCAGATACTTCCGCAATTTGGCAATATACACATCCATACTTCGAGAGGTGAAATAATTGTCATCCCTCCAGATTTTGTTCAACGCAACATCTCTTGGCAGCAAGTCATTGATATGCAGTGCTAAAAGCCGTAACAATTGACTTTCTTTAGGAGACAACTTGATCGGTTCACCACCGGAAAAGGAAAGGGTTCGCAACTTAGAGTTAAAGGCAAACCGTCCGATAGTAAATAAAAATTCAGCGGATTCGGTACTTATGGGTTTTTGATTACGGTTGAGGAACACCTTGATTTTTGCCAGCAAAACATCAGAATCAAACGGCTTGGTGATATAGTCGTCCCCACCAAGCTTAAAACCTTTCAAGACATCCTCTTTCAGGTTCTTGGCTGTTAAAAATAATATAGGAACGGAGTCGTTTTTTTCTCGGATTTCTTTGGCAAGCGTAAAACCGTCTTTATACGGCATCATCACATCGAGAATACACAAATCAAAATTTTCTTTTTTAAACTTCTCATAACCTTCGATTCCATTCTTAGCCAATACGATATCGTATTCGTTTAGAGTCAAGTAATCTTTTAGAATGCTTCCGAAGTTTGGGTCGTCTTCTACAACCAGTATTTTCTTATTATTCATAATTAGCTAGCATTTTGGTGTTGGGGTTTTAAAGGGATTGTAATAATGAATTTTGACCCCACGCCTTTTTTACTTTCAACTTGAATTTTACAGCGATGGAGTTCAACGATTTTTTTGACGTAGGAAAGGCCCAATCCATGTCCTTTGATATTGTGGATATTACCCCCCTCTTGACGATAGAATTTTTCAAAAACCATCCGTTGGGTTGCTGAATCCATACCGATGCCTTGATCTTGAATCGTAAGGGTAGCTTCTTTTTCGTTGTGTTCTGAATAAACATCAATTTTAGGGGGCCCCTCTGTATATTTGATGGCATTGTCTAAAATGTTAACCACAAGATTGGTGAAGTGGTTAAAATCACCCTCAAAAATGGGTGCTGTAGCATCCAAATGGGTTTTTATGTAACCTTCCTTATTGGTTACAATAAGGCTGACGTGGTTTACTGCCTCTGCGAGGAGTTCGTGTAAGTCTATAACTTCCCAATCCAGCAAAGTGGTGCCTCTTTCCAACTGGGAGATTTTGAGCACATTCTCTACTTGTGTCAGCATACGTGTGTTCTCCTCCCGGATCATATTCGTGTATTGAAGAATTTTGGTGGGGGTGTCTATCGTCTTTGGATTAGCAATGGCATCCAATGCCAAATTGATTGTCGCAATAGGTGTTTTGAATTCATGTGACATATTATTGATGAAATCCGTTTTTATTTCAGAGATTTTTTTCTGCTGAATGATCTGATAAAGTGCACTGGTGGACACCAGAATAATAAAAACAGTCAAAATCAAAGACAAGCTTGCAACCCCCATAATGGAAGAAGTTACATATTTATCACGCGTAGGGAAACTCACGCGTAATTCATAGGGGCTATTGCCTTGTTGATCCAAAAAAACAGGAGCACTATAGGCAACTCCCTGTTGTATTTCCTGATAGTTGGTCGATTTTATTTTGGTCCCCAAGCCATCGTTATACACGCCAAATTGATAGGGGATTTGTATGTCGCGTTCTTTGAGTTCCAAATCCAAAAGCATGGTTACTTCTTGATTGCTTACCCGTCGATGAATTGGCAAGGTATTGGCATAATCCATATAGGCATCACGATACTTGGCTTCATCATAGCTATTGAGTCGGTCAATACGCTTTAGTTTTTGGATGGAACTCGCCAATCGATTTTCGCGATTAAAAACTTCGTTTTTGAGTATTGTAGTCGTTCGGACGCTCTTGTAGTCCTTGAGGTTGGTTACCGAATCGCGCTGCCCCAATACAGGATCAAAATAGCTCCCATCAATGTTATAGTCCTCCTCGAGAATTCCAAAAGCGAAAAATGTGGAGAGGTTGTTGGGACGATCTTCATCTAAAAACAGAAAGACATCCGTAAAGTTAGACTCCGTAGGTTTTCCAACAGAATCAATAAGTTTTTGATAGGCACTGATATAGTCAGACAACTCTCTATTCTGAATCTCTCGGGCCACCGATTTAAGGGTTTGATTCACAGCCAAGGAAAATTCTTCCTCCTTGTTCTCCCAAGAAGTAGAAATCCAAAAAGCCTGTACCCCAATAATTCCAAAGATGGAAGTGATCATTAAGGAGACTAAAACAAAGAATTTATTTTTTTTCAAAAGTATCTATGTTATAGAATTACAAAATTCTGTAAAATTTACTACTAATTTTCATAAGGGATTGTTAAGTGTTGCTAATGCTTTATTGAAGCAACTCCTTATAAACCCGCTCTAATTCGTTTTCGGTGGTCGTCCAATCAGTGTTGTCAATAACATAATCTGCCAATGGAATTTTTTGAGCATCGGTCCATTGCTTTTGCATACGTTGCCGAACCTCCGTTTCGGAAACGCCATCGCGCGCCATTACCCGCTCTATGCGAAGGGCTTCAGGGGCTGTTAGCAAAATAATTTTATCATACCGCTTCTCCCCTCCATTTTCAAATAAAATGGCAACTTCACTAACGATGAATGGAGCTTGCTGCTCTTCAATAAAGTTTTGAAAATCAAGACGAACAGCCGGATGAACAATTCCATTTAGAAATTGCAACGCTTCTTGATTGTTAAAGACTTGTTTTCCCAGGGCTTTTCGATCCAAGCCTTTTGAGGTGTATATTTCTGAGCCAAAATAGGCTTTTACTTTTGCTTTTACTTCAGGGTTTTCGTTCAAAACCTTATGTCCTGCAAGGTCGGCTTGATAACAAGGAATGCCTTTGTTTTTAAAAAAAGTAAGGGCTTTGGATTTACCACTGCCAATGCCTCCAGTAAGTCCAACGATTTTCATTGTCGAATAAGATAATTTACAGAATGAGGAGACCAACGAATGGATCGCATGTGAGGGGATTGTCGGGCCATCGTTACAGAAAGTGTTTTTTGCTGAACTGCTTTGGAATCATTGAAGTTTACTGTCATTTCAAAGTCCGTGGGGGAAATAGAATCCACCAAACGCAAAGGCACCAAACCACGAATTTTAACCGTAGGCGGAAACAAACGAATCCTCTTATTCTTAGGGAGTTTCTTCATCTGTATGGGTATGTCGTAAGTCATTTCTGTGAATTTAGCGGTTTTCGCTCGAACGATGACCAGCTGATGGGAGGATTCCTGAACACCTTCTGGGAACTGCAAGGCTAGAGTTTCCGAAAAATCACGATTCAATTCGCTTTTGACTAGGATCCCAGTTGGTATTACATCAATCTTGCCTATCTCGGACCCCGCGCCCATAATTTCAATACTGTCTGGCTCAACTATGGGAGCCTGAGAAAAATTAAATCCAGTCTTAAAGCTGATTTCAGACACTAGCAACACAGGGACTGTTTTTTTCTCCAACCGTTCCAAGTCAAAGAACAAGTTGGAGGCTTTCAAAAGCGTAATTCGGCTATTTTCGAACAATTGACTGCTGAGATAGGCTTGTTGAATCAATAGATTTATACGCCCCGAGCGATCCTCCAATTGTGCATTTTGAAGGTTCACTTTTAGTGTTTTTCCAAAAATCTGATATAATAACAATTGAAAGCCACTCGCTTCGACGCTGGCCACTATTTCTGTGGGAGCGTTTGAAATGGTGATTTCTTTGGGTATGTTTTCAAATTCGACATCAAAGTCAACACTCGCAATGTAAACATTTGAAAAACGAGTTAACACCCAAAACACGACTGATATGACTACAAAAATTAAAAAAAACTGAGCCTTACTTTTGTCCGGAAGCCATCGATTGGCCCACTGCTTAAATTGATTGAATTGTCCGGACATCTTGTTCGTTTAGGAAGCGTCCGTCAACGCATCTATCACTTCTTGACTGACTCCTACATTGGAAAAACCACCATCGTGAAATAGATTTTGAAGGGTGACTTTTCGGCTGTAATCGGAGAACATCATCACGGTGTAATTAGCACAATCTTCCGCAGAAGCGTTTCCTAGAGGAGCCGTTTTCTCGGCATAGGTCAAAAATCCATCCAAACCTTCAACTCCTTTTCCAGCAGTGGTCAATGTTGGCGATTGGGAAATAGTATTTACCCGTACTTTTTTGTCTTTTCCGAAGAAGTAACCAAAACTACGCGCAATAGATTCTAGATAAGCTTTGTTATCAGCCATATCATTGTAGTTTGGGAAAGTACGCTGTGCAGCAATGTAAGAAAGAGCAAGAATGCTCCCCCATTCATTCATCGCGTCTTTCTTGTATAGAACCTGCATAAGTTTGTGAAAAGAAACTGCCGATACGTCCCATCCCTTGGTCATCCAGTCGTGATTAAGGTCGGTGTAGTGCTTCCCCTTTCGAACATTCACGGACATTCCAATGGAGTGCAACACAAAATCCAACTTTCCTCCCAAATGGTTTTGAGCTTCATCAATCAAATTTTCTAAATCTTCTATTTTGGTAGCATCTGCCGGGATGACAGGAGCGTTGGTTTTTTCACCAAGGGTATTAATGGTTCCCATTCGCATGGCAACAGGTGCATTGGTCAATACGATCTGTCCTCCAGCAGCGTGAACAGCCTCAGCTGTTTTCCATGCGATGGACTCCTGATCCAAAGCTCCAAAAATAATTCCTTTTTTTCCTTTTAATATTGCGTGATTCATTTGTTAAATTTTCTCAGTTTAATAATTCCTTAGCGTGTTCCAGTGCTGTAGGTGTCAACTCTTTTCCAGACACCATTTTGGCTATTTCGGCAATACGCTCTTCTTTGTTCAATTCTTTGATCTGGGTTTGTGTGCCCTCGTTATAAATGGTTTTATAGACTTTAAAATGCTGACTCCCTTTGGCTGCTACTTGCGGAAGGTGTGTGATCGTAAACACCTGCATATAGCTTGCCATTTGTGTCATGATACGTGCGATTTCGTCTGAAATGGCACCTGAGACTCCTGTGTCAATTTCATCAAAAATAATGGAGGGGAGTTTTTTATATTTTGACAACAAAGCCTTAATTGCCAACATGATTCGAGACAGTTCACCCCCAGAAGCAACATTTTTCAACAAGCCAAACTTACCCCCCATATTGGCGGAAAAAAGAAATTCCATTTGATCTTGTCCCTGTGATAAAAAGGTGTCCGAAGGGATCAATTCGATTTGAAAACGTGCATTCTGCATTCCCATCTTAGCAATGAGGTTTTCCATTTTTGAAATCAAGTCTGGAATCGCCTCATGACGTTGCTCTCGTAGCTCCACGGCCAATTTTGTAAGTTGCTCTTCATCTTCCGTAGTTCTTTGCTCCAATTTTGCAATGCGTTCTTGCTGTTGCTCTGTATTCTCCAGCTGAGTCTCCAAAAAATCTCTTTTTTGTATCAATTCAAGAATACTTGCTGCTTGGTGTTTTTTTAGGAGTGTATAGATGTTTTGCAACTGGTTTTCAGCTAAAGCCAATGCCTCTGGATCGCTTTCCAAGCCTCCGGATTTCATTTGTAAATCCGAATGAATATCGGTCAGTTCCGCATGCAGATTTTCCAAACGCAGGGGGAGTCCCTCTAAATCGGCGGATTTTTGAACGGCTGTTTTTAATTCCAGACGTAGTTGGCCCAATAGATGCAGCAGACCTATTTCCTCTGCTTCAATAATTTGGATTCCTGCAGCCAAACTCTGTTGTATGTCATGAACACTTGCCAACTCCTCAACTTTAGCTTCTAATGGAGCCAGCATGTCGGTTTGTAGATCTGCTGCAATCAATTCATCGTATAGGAATTGATTGTAATCCCGGTCTTTCTGGGCTTGTGAAGCAGCTAAGCGGAGCAGATCCAATTCTTTATTTCCTTGCTTGTAGCGCGTGAATGTCTCTTGGTATTTTTCCAACAGGGATTGATTGCCCGCCAATGCATCTAACACTTGAAATTGATATTCTGTTTTGGTCAGCTTTAGGGTTTGATGCTGGGAATGAATATCTATTAAAAAATTAGCTAGCTGTTCAAGGACGTCCAAGTTTACAGGGCTGTCGTTCACAAAAGCACGTGATTTTCCAGAAGGAATGATTTCTCTTCGAATGATCGTTTCGTTGGAATAGTCTAATGCTTCTTGTTCAAAAAAAGATTGCAAACCATAGGAAGCAATGTCGAAATGTGCTTCAATAATGCACTTTTTGGCACTGTCCTTAAGTGCAGAACGATCGGCACGTTTTCCAAGTACTAATGATAAAGCGCCCAATAAAATTGACTTTCCAGCCCCCGTCTCTCCAGTGATAGTGGTCATACCCGTGTCGAAAGACACATCAAGGTGTTCAATCAAGGCATAATTATCAATGGAAAGAGCTGTTAACAAACGAATTAAATTTTATCAAAGATAGCAGAGAGAAGGAGCAAAATCAAACAATTAGAATTTGATTTCTTTCCACTGCGGGTTAAAAAAAGGAGCCATCCTTCGGAGCTGACCAATCATGTTGTTGATTCCCACTCTAGGACCACCCGTGAATACATCTACCAACTCTCCCGCTTTGGCATCAAAAAAAACCTGTAATAGAAAAGCATTTGGGCGTCTTGAGTAAAGTTTGTAGAGCGTTTCTATCGAGGAAACTAATGATTCTTTGGCTTTCATTGGATCGGATACCATCTGATCCATTCCCTCACGATGATACTGATATAAGGCTTGGCGGTATTCCCGAAAAGTGTTGGATCGCAAGGAATCAATCAACCAAAATCGATTTCGAATTCCGTCGTTTTGGTTCCAACCGATAAGTTTGGATTGTTGGGCAAGATTGGCAATTTTCTGTGCCAAATCAAAATAGTTTGCTCCTCCATTTTTCTCAAAACTAGCCGCATCAAGACCCAAGATAATATGAATATAAAAACTCAGCAATGAAACTAAATTCGATTGAAAAATAGCTGGATTATAAACCAAGGGTTGGTATTCTTGGTAAGTGAAAGAAATGTCGTTGTCAAGATAGTTAAAGAGCGGACTGTCGTAGTTACTATCAAAAATGGGGCGTTGAGATTGGATTTGTAAATTACCTTCAAAGCGGTTGTCGCTGTAGGAAGTGAGGGTTAAAACAAAACTACACTTGATTCGTTCTTGTGGTAAAAAGTCTCGCTGCGTCCAGGTGCGTGAATTGATGAATTCATTGAGCGATTGCTCCAGTGTCTCAAATATTTGACGATTGGTTTGGTCAACCAAGTCCGCATTGACGACTACTTGACTTTCCAATTCTTGAGCCGTCAGACCAAAGGAGAGACTGACGGAAAGTAAAGCAGTAAATAATTTAGGTAAGAATCTCATTCCAGATGTCTTTAGCAACTTCTTCTTTGGACTTAAGGGAGAAAGATTTAGGCGCTTCATTTTTTCCAATATAAGTAATTTTATTGGTATCAGTAGCAAATCCAGCGCCTGCATCTGCTAAGGAGTTTAGAATAATTGCATCGAGGTTTTTGCGTTTGAGCTTATTGGTGGCATGCGCCACTTCGTTTTCTGTCTCCAAGGCAAAGCCTATCAAAACCTGGTTCTTTTTTTGCTCCCCCATCTGTGCCAGTATATCTGGATTGGGAATCAGCTCGATTGCGGGTGTTCCGATTTCTTTTTTGATTTTTTGAGAAGCAAGCGTGCGTGGTTTAAAATCTGCTACTGCTGCCGCTGCAATGGCAAAATCCATCATATGGTAGCGGTTGAAAACAGCTGCATGCATTTCATCGGCAGTGTTAATTTCTTCAATAGTAAATGGTGCTTCATCTGTGTCTAATGAATGGGGTCCCAATATCAAATGGACTTCAGCTCCCAAATCTGCCGCTTGATGCGCCAATGCATATCCCATTTTACCTGATGAAAAATTCCCAATAAAACGAACGGGGTCTAGCGGTTCATAGGTAGGCCCTGCGGTGATCAAGACTTTTTTACCTAACAGAGGTTGTTGGCTATAAAAATGATGAATGGTGTGTTCCAAAATCTCTTGAGGTTCTAACATACGCCCCTTACCTTCCAAACCACTGGCCAAAGCTCCGTCACCAACTGGCAAAACAATATTACCGTAAGTTTCAAGGGTTTCTATGTTTTTTTGATTTGCTGGATGTGCATACATATCCAAGTCCATTGCCGGAGCAATCATCACAGGACAGCGAGCGGAAAGATAGGTTGCAATTAGGAGATTATTGCATTTGGCATGTGCCATTGCTGATAAACTATTTGCTGTAGCTGGCGCGATGAGCATTAGGTCTGCCCAATTACCTAAGGCTACATGATCATTCCATACAGGATTGTCGGTATCCTCTGACACAAAAGATGAAAGAACCGCTTCTTGGGAAAGAACGGAAAGCGTCAAGGGGGTTACAAAAGCATGCGCATCGGGAGTCAAAATCACCCGAACCGAAGCCCCTTCTTTTTTTAACAAACGAACTAGGGAGGGGATTTTGTAGGCAGCAATTCCAGCAGAAATGCCCAACACTATCTTTTTACCCCGAAGCCTTTTCATTGCCTATTGCTCCGCTTCGTCGGTATTGCGGTAGTAAATTTTGTCGTTAAACCACTCTTCAATCGCCATTGCTTGTGGTTTTGGAAGTTTTTCGTAAAACTTAGAAACCTCAATCTGTTCCTTGTTTTCAAAAATTTCCTCAAGACTGTCGTTGTGAGTGGCGAATTCATCTAGTTTCTCATGCAATTCCCCCTTGATATCAAGATTGATCTGAGAAGCTCTCTTGGCAATTATAGAGATGGCCTCATAAATGTTTTCTGTAGGATTTTCGATCGCTTCACGGTTGTATGTTTGCGTGGAAACGGAGGCTTTAGAATTCATATATTTTGTCATGTTGCTGCTTTTTTTATTTGGTAAGCTTTTCTTCGTCGGTTTGGTAGACCGCTAACAATTTATTTACTCGTTTTAATTTCTGTGTAAGGTCTTCCGAAAAAATAGTCTCAGGATAATATTTTAAAATGGTATTATGAAGTTTTTTGAGTTCCAACAACCGTTGCTCTTGAAGACTTGCTACACTATTTGAAGCAATTTCAAAAGAGGCCAAAAACTTGTAATAGAGTGCTTCTTCACGAAATTTAGTCCCTGGAAACTCTCCAATAAAATTATCCAAGGCCTGAATTGCAGCTTTGTAATCTTGTATGGTGTAGTATTGTTTACTGATTTCAAAGTCCTTTCGCTCTAATTTGGTTTGCAATTCTAAAATCAACGCATTGGCTTCTTCGGCAAATTCAGAATCTGGGTAATTATTGATGAAAATTTGAAGTTTCTCCACGGCTGTTTGGGTGTCTTCTTGATCCAAACTATAAATAGGTGACTTCATATAGTACGATTTTGCTGCCATAAAGTAGGCTTCTGCAATACGGTTACTCTTAGGATAGGACTTAATGAAATTCTCAAACTGATACGCTGCCAGATAATAGTCCTTAGTATAGAAATACGAATCAGCGAAAAAGAAAATCAAACGTTCTGCTTGAGGTTTTCCACGATAAGCGGGAATCACCATTTCAAAAAGACGATTAGCTCTTCGATAATCTCCTTCTTTGTAATAGGCTTCAGCGGCTTTGTATTTGTCCGAAATAACATCCCCATTTATCAATTTTTGATACTCGCTACATCCTCCCAAAAAGAGTGCTATCAAAAACAAAGAAAGAAACCTAAATAATTTCGTACTCATAGCTATATGCGAATAGTCGACAAAGGTACTGTAAATCAAAGTCTCAAGCAATCTTTGAGAAAAATTTAACGTTAACTTCTATCCGTGGCACAACTCCCTTTATTTTTTGCCTCAAAGAGGCGGCTGTTCTGGCTTTGGCTTTTTTAAATATAAGTTTGATTTAGTGTATTTATTTTCAGCCAATACTGTTTCTCACCTTTATAAAAGCCTGTACAGCCTTGAGGATTTGATCTTCAGAATGCGCTGCAGAAATTTGTACCCTAATTCTAGCTTTCCCTCTGGGTACAACAGGGTAGAAAAAACCAATAACATATATCCCTTCTTCTAAAAGTTTTGAGGCAAAATCTTGTGCTTTTTTAGCATCATAAAGCATCACTGGCACAATAGGATGGGTGCCTGGAAGAATATCGAAGTTAGCTTTTTCCATTTCACTTCGGAACAGTTTGGTGTTATACTCCAACTGATCTCTCAACTGCGACGAAGTGCTGATCATATCCAAAATTTTAATGGCAGCCCCAACAATTGAGGGAGCCATGGAATTTAAAAATAAATACGGTCTGGAACGCTGTCGCAGTATATCAACAATTTCTTTACTCGCCGCAGTAAATCCACCCGTAGCTCCCCCTAAGGCCTTTCCATAGGTGCCTGTGATGATATCTACTCTGTCAATCACATTATGATATTCGTGAGTACCTCTCCCCTTTTGCCCAATAAAACCGGTTGCATGACATTCGTCAATCATTACAAGGGCGCCAAATTTGTCCGCTAAATCACAAATAATATCAAGTTGAGCAATGGTACCATCCATCGAAAAACAACCGTCAGTAACAATGATTTTTCTTCGACATCCCTCTGCCTTTTTCAGCTCCTCTTCTAAGCTATTCATATTGTTATGTTCATATCGAAAACGCTTGGCTTTACAAAGCCTGATTCCATCAATAATGGAGGCGTGATTTAGTGCGTCTGATATAATTGCATCCTGATCAGTAAACAATGGTTCAAATAAGCCACCATTGGCATCAAAAGCAGCGGCATATAAAATACAGTCTTCCATACCCAAAAAGGAAGCTGTCTTTTTTTCTAATTCTTTATGGATATTCTGAGTGCCACAGATAAATCGGACTGAAGAAAGACCAAATCCGTGGGTGTCCAGATATTCCTTTGCTGAAGCAATGACATCAGGATGGGAAGAGAGTCCCAAATAATTATTAGCGCAGAAATTAACAACCTCTTTTTGGTCTTTTAATTTTATTAGAACTTCTTGAGGGCTGATAATAATGCGTTCACTTTTAAATAAACCTGATTCTTTGGTTTGATCCAATTCCTTTTAAAGTGATTTTTTAAGCTGGAAATTCATGCCTTTTATTTTTCATTAAATGCTGCTCGAAAGCCCTCAATCATCAAAGCAACAATCTCATCCAAACAATATTTTGGTTTCCATCCCCAATCTTTTCTTGCTTGGGAATCGTCTATTGAGATGGGCCATTGGGCGGCAATTTGTTGTCTGAAATCGGGTTGATACCTTATTTGAAAGTTTGGAATATGTGCTCTAAGTTCTGCTGTAATCATTTCAGGGTCAAAGCTTAACCCTGATATATTATACGACGATTTAACATTGATTTTTTCAATGGGTACATCCATGATTTCAAGGGTTGCACGGATGGCATCATCTATGTAGATCATTGGGAGTCTGGTGTTCTTTTCAAGGTAGCAGATATAGGGTTTTTCTTTGATTGCATAATAAAACATTTCAACCGCATAATCCGTCGTACCTCCTTCTGGGATGGACTGATAACTCATCACCCCTGGATATCTTATGGAACGGATATCAAGTCCATATTTCATCGCGTAATAATTTGACCACAGTTCACAAGCAGACTTGCTGACACCATAAACTGTCAATGGATCTAAAAAACTATTATTTGGAGTGTCTACTTTTGCAGATGAGGGGCCAAAAACACCTATAGTACTTGGAAAAAAAAGTTTTTGAATGTTGTGTTTACGCGCTGCTTCTAAAACATTCAACCAACCTTCCACATTAACTTTCCATGACCGAAGCGGATCTGACTCACCATCTGCAGACAAAATAGCTGCCAGATGATAAATCTGAGTGATTTGATATTTGACAATAACTGCATTTAATTCACAGGATTCACAAACATTAACTTTTTCAAAAATAAAAGGAGTATTCGTCTGTGGATTGATATCTGAAACTACAACGTTTTGAACGCCATGTTTTTTTGATAATTCATGGCTTAAAACAGTGCCCAACTGTCCATTTGCTCCAGTGATCAAAATACGGCCACTCATGTCACAACTGTATTTAATTAGAAAGCTATTCTATTCTGTAGAAGTAAACTTTAGTCTGTTACATTTTTTAAAAATAGCTGAAAGGATTTGTTGAGAATTTCAAGCTTGAATAAATTTAAAAAAGCACTACTTAACTGTCTGTTTTACCGTTAAATAACTCAGCTTTTAATCTGTAGTATGATACGTTTATCGAAGGAATTTGTGTAGGATAAATTGGTAATTGTGTGGTCGCAAAAAATCCTACTCATAAAACGTGAGGGGCTAGATGTCACTTGGCGTTACAGAAACCTTATTTTTGAGTTTAGGAAATAACCTCGAGCAACGAAATTTCCTGTTGGAGAGAGGCCATCAAAGCCGAAGAAGCAGGGACAAGGGGTAAACGTAGTGTATTCTGACAGATTGCTTTAAGACTCAAAGCCGCTTTGATCCCAGTTGGATTGCCCTCCTTAAACAATAGATCAATCAAATCCAACATTGCGTACTGCTCTTGGAAAGCTTCTTTCACACGATAGGAATGCGCCCAATGGATCATTTGTGAGAAACGCTCGGGGAGCAAGTTTCCGATCACTGAAATCACTCCTACACCTCCGGCAAGAAGAACAGGAACTGCAAGAGCATCATCACCAGAGAGTATCTGAAAATGTTCTGGAGTTAGGCGGATTAAATCTTGAATTTGAGCCATATCACCACTGGCTTCCTTGATGGCAACGATGGTGTCATATTGTTCAGCCAAACGAACTACGGTGGCGGGAGTCAGGTTGCAAGCTGTACGACTGGGTACATTGTACAAAATAATAGGCTTCTGGGTGCTTTTTGCTAGGGCCGAAAAATGCTGAAACAAGCCCTCCTGATTGGGCTTGTTATAATAAGGGCACACTGATAAAATAGCACTAAAAGGAGACAAATCTGTCGATTCAATTTCCTCTACCACTGCCTGAGTATTATTTCCGCCGATTCCGATTACCAAAGGCAAACGACCTGCAACCGTATCCACCACAAAAGATCGGATTTGCTCCTTCTCTTTAGCTTTTAGTGTCACGGACTCTGCCGTGGTCCCCATTACTACCAAATAATCTACTCCCGAAGTGATTAGACGTTCTATGTGTGCCCCTAAAGCAACAAAATCAATTCCGTGATCTTCTGCAAAAGGAGTAATAAGAGCAACACCGTGGCCTTTCAAATCAATCATTTGTTTGTAATGGAGTTTAAATACGTATTCATTTGCGCGCAAAATAGTTGGGGCTCCGTTTGGGGAACCGCAAAAATCAAGTCATTCAGTTGTGAATCGACCTCGGAAAAACCAACACGAAAGTTACTCTTTGATCGGAGTGATATCAACTGTAAATAGGGGTTATTCTCTGTAAAATAATTGATAAGTAAATCAAACTTCGTAGCACAAAATTCTTGAACTTTTGCAGAGGGAACTCCAGCAAAATTAAAATCAGAGGGACCAAAAAAACCTGAGCCCGTATCGGAGTTTTCTTTAATGCGCGCATCGTATTGAAAGAATGTAATGGACGCTTCTGCATAGCTAGAAGCTGCCAGCTCCTTCTGGATTTCTTCTGAGTGAACGGAATTTTTTGTATCTATCAAAACACCTATTTTTCGAATGTGTTCGGGTTTTGATACTTTTCTTTTTGATTGTCGAGTTAATTCCTTTCGGGCAGCTCTGCGAATCAATTTAATACCTAACCACTTGAACATTTTCATCTCAAAAATAGAATTTACCATCCGTAGACTTTATATTACTAACAATTTATTATAATTTTAAAACTGCTTGTTGTATTTATAACATCAAGCACTCCCTTCTACCAGTTCCATCAGTGCACGTTCATCAAGGATAGGAACCCCTAAGGCGGCAGCTTTTTCTTTTTTACTAGGGCCCATTCCCATGCCAGCTACAATATAACTAGTGCTTTTAGACACAGTGCTCACAATCTTTCCTCCTTTGTTTTCTATATAGGTCTTCAGTCCCGAACGATCAAAGGTTTCAAATACCCCAGAAACAACAAACTTTAATCCTTCCAATGGCATTTCGCCTCCATCAATCTCCTGAGCCAACTCCCACTGTAAGCCCAATTGTTGTAGCTCAAGAATTTGATTCCAATGAATTTCATTTTGCAAAAAACCGTGAACGCTCTGAGCGATCCGATCTCCTATTTCATCAACGGCAACGAGGTCTTCTAAAGAAGCGTTCTTTAGATTCTCAATAGATCTAAAATGTTTGGCGAGAGTCTTTGCGACTGTTTCTCCAACGAAACGAATTCCAAGGGCAAATAGTACTTTGGAAAAAGGTTGCACTTTCGACGCTTCAACACCATCAATAAGATTTTGCACTGACTTTTCCGCCATTCGATCAAGCTGTAAAATCGCTTCGGGCTCCAATTTATATAAGTCCACAATATTTCTGAGTAATCCCGCTTCGAAGAGTTGCACAACTGTTTCACTACCGATACCCTCAACATCCATAGCTTTACGCGATATAAAATGCTGAATCTTCCCGATCAATTGGGTTGGGCAGGCCATGCTGTTGGTGCAATAATGTTGTGCTTCTCCTTCAGAACGTTCCAAGGGCGCCTGACAATCAGGACAGTTTTCGATAAAAGTAACCGTTTGCTGTTCCAAACCTCTATGGGCCTCTGAAACGCTTACAATTTTAGGAATAATCTCCCCACCTTTTTCAACCCCTACAGTGTCACCAATTCGAAGTCCTAATTTGGCAATTTGATCTGCATTGTGAAGTGATGCGCGTTTGACTGTAGTTCCAGAAATCAAAACGGGACGAAGATTGGCTACTGGAGTAATGGCTCCAGTGCGTCCCACCTGATAGGTGACAGACTCCAAAACAGTTTCTACTTGTTCTGCTTGAAATTTATAGGCAATGGCCCATCGAGGTGATTTTGCAGTATATCCTAACTCCTCTTGAAGAGACAGATTATCTACTTTGATAACAACACCATCTATCTCATACGGAAGATCTGTGCGCTTAGCATCCCAATAATCCAAAAAGGCGAAAACTTCCTGAAGGTTTTGTGCTTGCTGAGCTGTCGTTGGCACTTTGAAGCCCCAACTCCGCGCTTTTTCCAAGGCTTCAAATTGTGAATACAACGGTAAATCATCCCCTGCCAAGGCATAAAGAAAACAGCTTAAGCCACGCTTGGCTACTTCATGGCTATCTTGGAGTTTTAAGCTCCCTGATGCCGTATTTCTCGGATTCATGTATAATGGTTCCCCTTTGGCTTCACGTGCAGCATTCAAACGATTAAAGGCCTTCCAGGGAAGTACAATCTCCCCTCGTATTTCAAAAAAAGGAGGGGGAGTTCCTTGCAATTGTAGTGGAATGGTTGGAATGGTTTTCAGGTTTTGAGTCACATCGTCCCCTTGAGTGCCGTCGCCTCGAGTAACACCTTGAATAAATTGACCGTTTTCATAAGTCAAACTAATGGAAGCTCCATCAAACTTTAACTCACAGCTGTAAACCAAAGAGGCTTCCGCTCCTACTATTTTATGAATCTTCTTTTCCCATTCTTCCAACTCCGCCTTCGAATACGTATTATCCAAAGAATACATTGGAAAACGATGCTTTTTAGTTTCGAAATTCTTGGTAACGCCACCCCCTACTCGCTGGGTAGGAGAATTGGGATCAAAATAGGCTGGATATGCGCTTTCAATTTGTGTCAACTCACTCAGAAGTTGATCAAATTCAAAATCTGAAATAGTGGGAGCATCAAGGATATAATAGCGGTGGTTGTGCAGGTGTAGCATTTCGCGCAACCGATCAATTCTAAGTTGGTCCTTATCTTTCATAACTGACACCGAAGCATTCTGTTTTTACCAAATAAATCTTGACGGATCGTAGGGTTTTTAAAGCCAAAAGATACTACCATTTCCATCAATTCATCACAAAACAACGGGTTAATTTCAAGGTAAATAGCGCCTCCTTTTGACAACTTCTTCAAAGCGATTTTGAATACTTGTTCATAAAAATAAAGCGGTTTCTGCTCTGGGGCAAACAAGGCCAAATGCGGTTCATAATCCAAAACATTGGATTGCATTTCAACTTTTTCGGGAAAGCTAACATACGGAGGGTTGGACACGATTAGGTTGCAATTCGGCAAGGCAATATCTGAACTACCTAAATCTGCATTGTGAAAATGTACTCTCAAGGAGAGCATTTTCGCATTTTCTTCCGCTACTGTCAAAGCTGCTATTGAAACATCCACGGCATGCAATTCCCAATCAGGCCGATAGTGCTTCAATGCTAAGGCAATACAACCGCTTCCTGTCCCTAAATCGGTTACAGTCAATCTTGAAGGTTCATGGTCTTCCAAAATCCAACCAACCAATTCTTCCGTTTCTGGGCGAGGAATCAAAGTGTCTGAACCTACCTGCAAAGTCAAGTCCATAAATTCGGTATGACCTATTATATATTGTAGCGGTTTATCTCTTTGCAGCGCTTCTAACGCTTTTTGTAACTCATCGGCCTGAGATGATGAAAGTTCCCGGTCTGGATAAAGCCCCAATACCGTTGGCTCCCAGTCAAAAAATGCAGCCAGTAAATGTTTAAAGTAGGTCGTAATGGCTGGCTTCGAATGCTTGGTCTGCAAACGCTCTTGAAAAAGTTGATGCCAATACAATAAGGTCATCTAAAGCGTTTTGATCATCCAAACTGAGCAGCTGGTGTGTCCGGTACTACCCATAGGTCCCTCAATGTATTCAAAACCCTTTTTCTGATATAATTTTTGTGCCGCCTTCATATAAGGCATCGTTTCAATATAGCATCTTTTAAATCCTTGTGTTTGGGCATAAAACAAGCAATGTTCAATCATCTGATCACCCCATTTTCTACCCCGTGCTTGTGGAGCAAAATACATTTTTTGTAGCTCACAGATTTCCAAAGGTCCTTCCCGGAGTGGTGCAATTCCAGCACCTCCTAAGAGTTCCCCCCCTTCTTCTATAATAAAATAAGCACTTTTTGCCACCTGGTAGGTTTCGAACATCTGATCCAGCTCTGGATCTTCGTAAGCAGTTCCCGTTTTTGGAACACCCATTTCTACTAATACAGAACGAAGTAGGGCTGCTAATTCCTTATTATCGCTATTTTTTATATTGCGCAAGGTCATGTGCTATAGTATAAGTAATTTTACCCTCCAAGAAGACAGCAATTGAATACAAAACTAAAGCATTCTGACGAAATTTTCATGCAACGCTGCTTGCAATTGGCTCAAAAGGGTTTGGGAAAAACCTACCCCAATCCTTTGGTTGGAAGTGTTGTTGTTCACCATGACAAAATCATCGGCGAAGGCTGGCACCATGCCGCTGGCCAACCCCACGCTGAAGTCCATGCTATTGATGCTGTAAAAAACAAAGAGTTACTTTCCGAAGCCACCCTCTATGTCAATCTTGAACCTTGTAGCCATCATGGCAAAACTCCTCCCTGTGTCGATTTACTTCTAAAACATCGCCTCAAAAGAGTAGTGATTGGCTCCTTGGATCCCAACCCGATCGTTGCTGGAACTGGAGTTGCTAGGCTGCAAGAAAACCATTGCGAGATTCGTGTTGGTGTATTGGAAAAGGAATGTGCCGAAATCAATCGGCGTTTTTTTACATATCATACCCAAAAACGTCCTTATATAGTATTAAAATGGGCCGAAAGTCAAGACGGTTATATTGCACCTACTTCGACAACCAAAGAGCGAGGTGTTTTTTGGTTATCCGATAGCTTTTCACAACAGCTAGTTCATCAATGGCGCAGTGAAGAACAGGCAATTCTTGTGGGTATCAATACGGTTAAGGCTGATAATCCAAAGCTAAATGTACGGAAGTGGAAAGGGAAGAATCCCATTCCCATTATACTAGACCCTTCAAGGCAGTTGAATGCTGATGATGCTTTATTTCACCACCAACAGCTGATTCATATCAGTTCGCATGAGTTCCCATTAACATCCGATTCTTCAACTTTTGATTTTCCGGAAATGCTTACCTATTTATATAATCAAAATATACAATCTGTATTGGTCGAAGGAGGTGCTTTTACATTACAGCAATTTATAGACGCTCAGCTATGGGATGAAATTCGATTGCTTAAAACGACTTCAGAACTATCAACTGGGGTTGTAGCTCCCAAAGTCAGCCAGCAGCCTCAAGAAAAAGTGGCACTACAAAGCGATTGGCTCCATAGGTTTAGAAATAAGGTTTCAGTGCCTCAAACAAATTCTTAGGACAGCGCACTGGACGCTGCAATTTGGCATCGAGAACGGCTAATTTAGTTAGCCCTGTACAAACCAGCTTTTGGTGTTGATTGTGAATTTCATAGGAGAAGTGCAAAGAAGCCATAGGGCGTTCTTCCAGTTTAACCTTGATGGTGAGTTCGTCATCAAAATATGATGGCGTCTTATAATAGACTTCTGCACTCACAACCGGGAGCCATATTCCATTTTTTTCCATTTGCTTGTAGGAAATTTCCAAGGAGGCCATCCACTCCAAACGAGCAATTTCAAAAAAACGAAGGTAATTACTATGGTGCATATACCCCATTTGATCGGTATCAGAGTATCGAACTCGGATGGGTTTAGTGATATAAGTCACGTTTTTGATTTTTTGTTTAAGAAATTGACTTAAAATAGTCAACTAGTAAGCACTCATAAGTTGTGAAAAAAAAACTTAATTTTCAATAGCAAAATGAATTTTTTAATAAAAAAAAAACCAGTGATATTTGTCCTAAGTCTAAACCAAAACCAAAAACTTCATAATTACTACCTCTTAAATGGGAAACACCGCTGAACAGGTCTGGAAAAATTGTCTCACCTTCATTAAGGACAATATACAGCCACAAGCCTTTAAGACTTGGTTCAGCCCCATTGTACCTGTCAAGTTAGACGACAATATTTTAAGTATTCAAGTACCTAGTAAATTCTTCTACGAATGGTTGGAAGAACACTATGTAAAACTCTTGAAATCAGCACTCACTAAAGAACTTGGCAAGGAAGCAAGTTTGGTTTATGTGATCCGAATGGAGAATACCTATGGAAACAAGCAACCCCATACGGAAAGTATCCCATCCAATCCAAAATCAGCAGCAACCTCACAAACGGTTGAAGCACCGCTAAGCACTTACAGCAGCGAACTCAAAAACCCTTTTGTAATTCCGGGAATACGGAACTTACAGATTGAATCTCAGCTCAATCCGAATTATAGTTTTGATAATTTTCTTGAAGGGGATTCCAATCGTCTGGCTCGCTCCGCTGGAATGGCCGTTGCGTCCAAGCCCGGTGGCACCTCCTTTAATCCACTTCTCATATTTGGTGGTGTTGGATTAGGGAAAACACACCTAGCACATGCAATCGGTGTGGATATTAAAGAAAAATATCCTGACAAAACGGTTCTATATATATCCGCCGAAAAATTCACACAGCAGTATATTGAATCTGTCAAAAAAAATACACGCAACGATTTTATCCACTTTTACCAATTGATCGATGTTTTGATTATCGATGACGTTCAATTCCTCAGTGGGAAATCAGGCACACAAGATGTTTTTTTCCACATCTTCAACCACCTTCACCAAAACGGCAAACAGGTTATCATCACCTCTGACAAGGCACCTATTGATATGCAGGATATTGAGCAGCGATTGTTGTCTCGATTCAAGTGGGGATTGTCAGCTGAGCTTCAGGTTCCCAACTTCGAAACACGGGTATCTATTCTAAAAAACAAACTCTACCGAGACGGGGTTGTAATGACCGATGAAATAGTAGAATTTGTTGCCAAAAATATCAAATCCAATATCCGAGAGTTGGAAGGTGCTGTCATTTCCCTGATTGCCCAATCCTCTTTCAATAAAGTGGAAATCAACTTGGAGTTGGCGAAAGAAATCGTCAATAAATTTGTTAAAAACACAAAACGAGAAGTATCCATCGATTACATCCAAAAAGTGGTTTCGGAATACTTCCAAATGGATGTTTCTACCTTACAATCCAAAACACGAAAGCGTCATATTGTCCAGGCTCGACAATTGGCCATGTATTTTGCTAAGAAATTCACCAAGGCTTCCTTAGCCAGTATCGGAACTCAAATCGGAAAACGTGATCATGCTACTGTACTTCACGCCTGCAAAACCGTAGATAACCTTAGCTTTACCGATAAGCAATTTCGGAAATATGTGGAAGATCTGAATCAAAAACTAACCCTGTAAACACTCTTGGAAACCGTTAACATTTTAATGGTTTGCTTGGGAAATATCTGTCGCTCCCCTTTGGCTGAGGGTATCTTAGCCCATAAATTACCTTCTACAACCTTTACCGTTGACTCTGCTGGAACCGCCGCCTATCACACTGGCAATCCTCCCGATTCCAGAAGCATTGCTGTTGCTGCCAAATATGGCATTGCCATTAACCATCAAAAAGCACGTCCCTTTCAAAAGAAAGACTTTCAACGCTTTGACCGAATTTATGTGATGGATCGTTCTAATTACAACAACCTCAAGGCGCTTCAACCTACGGATGCAGAATGGGAGAAAGTGGCTTTATTACTGGGAAATGAAGAAGTGCCTGATCCTTATTACGGTGGAACAGAGGGTTTTGAAATGGTTTATCAAATGATTGATGTCGCCACCGATCGCATCGCCAACAAACTTCTCGAAAATGACCACTAAAGGAAAATTATTTCTCATCCCCTGCCCTTTGGGTGATCTAGCACCACTAGACAGCTTGTCACCCCAGATAAAGACAGCTATTGAACAGCAACAGCATTTTATTGTTGAAAATGAGAAAGAGGCACGTCGTTTTATCAAACGTATTTCTCCAGAAAAAAAACAAAACGAATTACAACTCTACCCTCTCAATAAGTACACCACCGAACTGGAATACCGCCGCTATTTAGATGTTTGCGAATCCGGAACCTCCATCGGTTTGATCTCGGATGCGGGCTGCCCTGGTGTTGCTGATCCTGGAGCAGTAATCGTGGCTCTTGCGCATCAAAAAAACATTCAAGTGGTGCCACTGGTAGGCCCCTCCTCACTTCTAATGGCCCTAATGGCTTCGGGGCTCAATGGACAACAATTTACCTTTCACGGCTATTTACCCATTGCTGCAAAAGAGCGAACCCAAGCCATCAAAAAACTGGAACGTGCAGCATTGCAACACCAACAAACGCAATTGTTTATTGAAACGCCCTATCGCAATATTTCATTACTGGAATCGCTCATTCAGCAGCTTCAACCTTCTACACTATTAACCTTAGCATGTGATTTGAGTTTGCCCACAGAATGGATTAAAACCTATTCCATACAGCATTGGAAAAAACTAAAACTGGACTCCTATCACAAACGCCCTGCGGTTTTTTTAGTTCACGGACCAGACTAACGATAGAGCTTTTTTCGGTTTAGCCACTGAACATATTTACGCTTATTTCGATTGTGACCGTTCAAGCTTGCTGCAAACAAATGATAACCCGGTCGATCCGGATTGGCTACGAAATACAGGTACCGATGCTTTTGGGGAGATAGTACCGCTTCAATAGCTGAGATATCAGGCATGGCAATAGGCCCTGGGGGTAATCGTTTTACCCGATATGTATTGTAAGGTGAGCGAATACGAAGATCCTTATAAAGAACCCGTTTGAAAACGGTATCAAAATTTTGAAAGCGTTCTTTCAAAGCATAAATAACGGTAGGATCGGCTTGCAATTTCATCCGACGACGCAATCGGTTTAGGTAGACCCCTGCCACGACTTTCCGTTCGTCTTCATGCACGGCTTCTTTGTGGACAATACTGGCCAAAGTGATTACCTCAATAGGAGTTAACCCTTGCTTCTGAGCTTGGATTTTACGTGTTGCGTTCCAAAATTTCTGATACTCTTTGTGTATCCGTTCACAAAAGATCGCAGGTGTTACATCCCAAAAGAACTCATAGCTATTAGGAAGGTACATCGCCAAAGCCGTCTGAGTTGTAAATCCCCTGGTTTTCAGAAATTCAGGATCTCTCATGGCTGTCAAAAAAGAAAGACTATCCGACTCGAGTACCTGAGCCAATCGTCCAGCCAAGTTCTCCAGACGTTCTTGATTGTTGAACGTAATCCTGATCGGGTCGCTTTTCTGTCGTAAACGGTTGATGATTTCATTATTGGAAAGCCCTTTTGCTATTTCGTATTTTCCACTCCGAACCCGAGACGAGTATCCTTTTGCTTTTGCCGCTACAGCAAATAAAGTAGATGACTTCAGATGGGGTGCTAAGGCTTCTTGAAGGGATTCAAAATCCCAACCTCGTTCAATATAAATCGCTGTGCTATCTGCTTCAAAAGAGGTGTTATCCCAATAGAAGGTGGCCGAGAACAATAGCAGCAAACTAAAAAGTATAGCTCCACCACCACCCAATACGATTTTTATTTTTGGATTCATCATCAGTCTAATATTTTTTGATAGGTCTTGACCGAATGAAAAGCCCCATCGTAGTAATTCCAATCTTTCTTGGTTCCGGTATGTTCGAAGCCAGCTTTTTCAAAAAGCTGTAAACTTACTTCATTGGTCGCATCAATATCACAAAACAATTGATGCAGTGAAAGGTGGGCTTGACAATAGTCCAACAGCATTTGCAAGCCCAGCGTTCCAAGTCCTTGCTGATGGTAATCGGGATGGATTATAATTCCCACAGCGGCACGACGGTGGTGTAAATCTACTTCAAATAGATCCACAAAACCCAAAGCCTTGCCAGCAGTATCAACCAAAGCCAGACGGAGTTGTTGGGCTTCCTGAATACTCAAATGCGATTGTAGTATGTATTCCGTAAGAAAAGCCTTGGTGTAGGGCTTCGTCCGATTGGCGTATTTCCAAAAGCGCGTATCGTTTTCAATAGCGAACAGAAGATCGAGATCTTCCAGTTCCAAAGCGCGCAAAGAATAGTTTGTTTTTTTCATCAAAAGATTCCTTCAAAAACAAATACTGCCGGACCGGTCAGATAAATATCGGTAAAACCTTTCCCTTCTGGGATGAAATCGACTTGTAATAAACCTCCAGGTGCCTCAAGCTGAATCGAAGTGGCTGTGGTTTGCTGCGTGGCATGAATAGCCAATGCTGCTGCAACGGCTCCTGTACCACAGGCGAGCGTTTCCCCCTCTACACCTCTTTCATACGTTCGGATCGCATATTGATTGTCATTCAAGGGGGCAACAAAATTCACATTGGTTCCGTCCTCGCTGTAAGGGGTGCCATATCGGATGCTTCTTCCCTCGGAAACAACATCAACACTCCTAACATCGGGAACAAAAACCACATGATGGGGAGATCCAGTATCTAAAAAACAATGAGTCTTTTTTTTCTCAACTGAGGGCACGTCTTCCATGGCAAGTGATACGGTTTCTTTTCCCAATACTTGAGCTGAATAGTGCCCTCCGTTTACCCGAAAGTGCGTTTTTTGGTGAATCAAACCCAGTTTGTGAGCAAAAGCAACGGCACAGCGTCCGCCATTGCCACACATACTGCTCGAATGTCCATCGGAATTGAAGTAACGCATTTCAAAATCAGCTTCTGGGTGGTCTTCTAAAAGAATCAATCCGTCAGCACCGATTCCGAAATTTCGATCACACATTCGGTGGATCAAAGTATTACGGTCAATCGCGGGAAAATGCTGCGAACGATTGTCTATCATAACAAAATCGTTTCCAGCACCATGGTATTTTTCAAATGCAATCATCACAGCGTAAAAATAAGATATTTTTCCTGTCGGTAGAGCTGTTAAAATGTCGTTAAAGCAAAAAGAAACATTACAACTTCTTTATAATTTTGGATTGTTATCAAAAGAAAAATTATGAGAAAAATAATCCCCTTAGTAGTTGTAGCCTTGATTAGTTCTATAGCGAGCTACTTTATTTTTGAAAAATTTCAAGCCCCCACTCAATCCACTCAGCAAACTTATACGTCCGAGTTTTCAACTTCTCCACGAATGGTCAACACGAACTTTAGCCCCAATTCGGCTGCTTTTGAGGTGGACTTTACCAAAACGGTAGAAAAAGTCATTGATGGTGTAGTACATGTTAAAAATATCGGCCATTACGATCGACAACAAACTTGGTGGATGCGAAGTCTCTACGGAGAAAGAATGCCTGACAAGGTAGGCACAGGTTCTGGGGTCGTTGTTTCTCCTGATGGATTAATTATTACCAACAATCATGTCATAGACGAAGCTTCTACTATTGAAATAACCACCAATGACAACAAAACCTACGAAGCTGAACTCATTGGAACAGATGCCTATACCGATATAGCCGTGTTAAAGATCAAAGGCAACAATCGATTTGACTATCTCACCTTTGGCGATTCGGATGCCACAAATGTTGGAGAATGGGTTTTGGCTTTAGGAAATCCATTTAATCTCAATTCAACGGTAACCGCTGGAATCATTAGTGCCAAGTCTCGCGACCTAAATCAAAGAGATCAGAAAAACCAATCCTTTATACAAACCGATGCGGCCGTAAACGTTGGAAACAGTGGTGGAGCTTTGGTCAACACCCAAGGGGAATTGGTTGGAATCAATACCGCTATCACCTCGGTTGGAGGTGGTTTTGTGGGCTACTCCTTCGCAGTGCCCAGCAATATTGCTCGTAAAGTATTTGAAGATATTTTGGAATACGGGAATGTCCAAAAAGGTCTACTAGGAGTGGCCGGACGAGCACTCGACTCTAAAATTGCAGAGCAATTGGATCTAAATGAAACCGAAGGTTTTTATATCCAAACCCTTCAAGAAGGCATGGGGGCTGAAAGTGCAGGCTTAGCCCCTAAAGATATTATCAAAAGTGTGGATGGGAATAAGATCAATAAATTCTCCGATCTCACTGGGTATTTATCTACCAAACGTCCTGGCGACCAAGTGGCGGTGGACTACATCCGTGATGGCGTACGCAAAAAAGTAACGGTAGAACTAAAAAAACTCAAACGCACTTTCTTCCATAACATGGAGTTAAAAAACTTAAATCCCAAAGAAAAGAAGGAAAGAGATTTGGAAAATGGGGTTGAAATTATCAATAACAATAATCGCACACTATACATGTATGGAATCGGAGAAGGTTCTATTCTTTTAGAGATCAATGGACAATCCATAGATGATATCAGTCAACTGGATGCCTTTCCCGAAGAAGACATTGAATCCCTGCTGATCCTCACTCCCGATGATGAAAGGATCATTTTTAGAAATTAATCTCAAATAAAGCCTCAAATACGAATTGGGGCTTTTTTCTTTTACCTTTGTTTCCATGCGAATCGATATCATCACACTTTTACCAGAATTATTGGAAAGTCCCTTTTCAGCCTCTATTGTCAAGCGTGCTCGTGAAAGCAAAAAAGTGCGTATCCACTTGCATGATCTTCGTGAATATGGAGAAAACAAATACCGCCAGGTGGACGACTATCCCTATGGGGGTGGTGCAGGTATGGTGATGATGATTGGCCCTATTGATCGTTGTATTGAAGATTTGAAAAAAGAACGCAATTATGACGAAATCATTTATATGTCACCAGACGGAGAACGACTCAATCAAAAAATTGCCAATGAATGTTCTTTAAAAGGAAACATTCTCATTCTTTGCGGACATTATAAAGGGGTGGATCAACGGGTTCGAGATCATTTGATCACGCGCGAAATATCCATTGGAGATTTTGTCCTCTCTGGAGGAGAACTGGCTGCTGCTGTTTTTTGCGACAGCATCATTCGATTGATCCCTGGAGTATTGGGCGATGAATCTTCTGCACTTTCCGACACCTTTCAGGACAATCTTCTAGCACCCCCTGTCTATACACGCCCTGCAGAATACAAAGGCTGGAACGTACCTGAAATTCTTTCCTCAGGCAACACCCCCGCCATTGAGGACTGGCGAATGGAAAAGGCGTTAGAGCGCACCCAGAAATTGCGGCCTGATCTTTTGCCATAAGTTTTACGACTCCCACATATTTTCCTTGTAAAATCGAATTTTATCGCTACTTTTGCACTCGCAATGGAACCACTGACGATACTCGTGAATGTTCCCTGCACAAACAAACAAATCAGCTAACATGGACCAATTAATTAGCTACGTACAAGATCAATTCATCGAGAAAAAAGATTTTCCCGAATTTTCCAGTGGTGATACCCTTACTGTGTACTACGAAATCCGAGAAGGAGACAAATCCAGAACACAGTTTTTTAAAGGTGTGGTCATCCAAGTAAAAGGAACCGGTTTATCCAAAACATTTACCATTCGCAAAATGTCAGGTACCGTAGGTGTGGAGCGTATTTTCCCCATCAACCTGCCTGCTCTTCAAAAAATTGAAGTGAATAGCCGTGGTAAAGTTCGTCGCTCACGTATTTACTACTTCAAACAATTACGAGGTAAGAAAGCACGTATCAAAGAAGCGCGTTATTAATATTATTTAAAAAGATTGCTTCGGCAATCTTTTTTTTTGACCCAAACCAAAATTATATTTAAACTGTTTCGATTGTATATTTGCACCCGAAACCAATACGATTACATATGTCAAAAATAAAAGTCGCGAATCCTGTTGTTGAAATTGATGGGGATGAAATGACGCGCATCATTTGGAAATTCATTAAGGAACAGCTCATTCTCCCTTATTTGGATGTCGAACTGTTATACTATGATTTAGGGATTGAAAGCCGGGATGCAACCGACGACCAGATTACGGTAGATGCAGCCGAAGCTATTAAAAAATACCATGTAGGAATAAAGTGTGCCACCATCACTCCAGATGAGGGGCGCATGGAAGAATTTAAACTTAACCGAATGTACCGTTCACCCAACGGAACCATTCGTAACATTGTGGGAGGAACTGTGTTCCGTGAACCGATCATCATGAGTAATGTCCCTCGTTATGTACAAGGGTGGACCAAGCCTATTTGTATTGGCCGTCATGCCTTTGGGGATCAGTACAAAGCCACTGATATTGTGACCAAAGGAAAAGGGAAATTAACCATGACCTTTACGCCAGAAGATGGTAGCGAACCACAGTCTTGGGAAGTATATAACTTCCAGGAAGACGGAGTCGCGATGAGCATGTACAACATCGACTCGTCCATCTACGGATTTGCACGTTCTTGTATGAACCGCGCCTTGGACAAAGGATGGCCGTTGTACCTTTCTACTAAGAACACCATCATGAAAGCCTATGATGGACGCTTCAAGGATATTTTCCAAGAAGTCTTTGATAGTGAATTCAAAGACCGATTTGAAGCCGCAGGCATTACCTATGAGCATCGCCTTATCGATGATATGGTAGCAGCAGCCATGAAATGGAATGGAGGCTTTGTTTGGGCTTGTAAGAATTACGACGGGGATGTACAATCTGATACTGTGGCCCAAGGATTTGGATCACTCGGTTTGATGACTTCTACCTTAGTAACGCCTGATGGACAAACCATGGAAGCGGAAGCAGCACATGGAACCGTGACTCGTCACTACCGTCAGCACCAACAAGGAAAAGCTACTTCTACCAACCCAATCGCTTCCATCTTTGCATGGACGCGTGGTTTGGCTCACCGTGGGAAATTGGATGACAACCAAGCTTTGATAGATTTCTGTGCTACGCTAGAAAGGGTTTGTATTGAGACCATTGAAAGTGGTAAAATGACCAAGGATTTGGCCTTGTTGATTCATGAAAAAAACATGAATGAGTCCCATTACCTCACTACCCAACAATTCTTGGATGCCCTGAAAACAAATCTAGACGCCAAGCTCAATTAAAAATCAAACGCTACTTCGGTAGCGTTTTTTTTTGCCCTATTTTAGACTATGGCATTTGAAAAAATCACCGAGCAAGATTCACACCACCAAGATTTAGAAAAAAAATCCCTTCGTGAACTCATTGAAGGAATGCAGCAAGAAGACACTGCAGCCGTGGCCGCTCTAGGGAAGGTGCTGCCGGAAATAGAAGCCTTGATTGCTCAGGTCGTAAAGGCTTTTGAAAAAGGAGGCCGACTGTTTTATATGGGAGCAGGTACCAGCGGTCGTTTGGGCGTTTTGGATGCCTCTGAATGCCCCCCTACTTTTGGCACTGATCCCTCCCAAGTAGTAGGTCTTATCGCTGGAGGGCAAAAAGCTCTTACCACGGCCGTGGAACAAGCCGAAGACAGTACCACCCAAGGCTGGAAAGACTTAGAAACCCATGAAATCAATAGTACAGACATCGTGGTAGGAATTGCCGCTTCAGGTACAACGCCCTATGTGGTTCATGCCTTAAAAAGCTGTCAAGAAAACGGAATTGTTACCGGAGCCATTTGCTGCAACCACAACGCTCCCCTCTCAAACTATGCCGATTATCCCATTGAGGTCATCGTAGGTCCCGAATTTGTAACGGGAAGTTCACGATTAAAAGCCGGAACTGTACAAAAGTTAATCCTAAACCGTATCACAACCTGCAGCATGATCGCCATCGGTCGTGTACAAGGCAACAAGATGGTGGATATGCAGCTCAACAATGACAAACTCCACGAGCGGGCTTGCCAAATGGTGATTACACAAACAGGACTGCCCCATAAGGAAGCCAAACAACTACTTCAAAAATATCCTTCCGTACGCCAAGCCGTAGCGGCCTTTCGAAGTCGATAATCTATTTGTTTTTATTAGCTTTGCTTTGTTCCGTAGGGATGTAATAACATGCCCAATCTTAACCTATACATGAATCTTTCAGTAAGAGAACCCAATAAATCTGATATCTACAAAATAGTAGATTACTTTACCCATTCCGAAACAGCCTTTCTTAAAGGAATGGGGGCTGATAAAAGTAAGTTGCCCGACAGGAATCAATGGATTCAAAAACTTCAAATTGAAAGAAAAAAAATTTATTCCCAAAAGAGTAATTACTACATCATTTGGTTGTTAAACAACCAAGCCATTGGACATTCCAATGCAAACAGCATTCGTTTTGGAGAATCCGCAACGATGCATCTTCATATTTGGCATAATAAAACTCGGAAAACGGGTTTAGGGATGGAATTCTTACACTTAACGATTCCTTTTTACTATGAAAATTTAAACCTTAAAAAACTGATATGTGAACCCTATTCTAAAAATAGGGCTCCAAACAAAACCTTAAAGAAATTTGGCTTTGAATTCGTTCGAACCTACCCAACCACGCCCGGTCCCATCAACTTTCCCCAAACAATCAATCGATATGAATTGACCCAAGAACAATTCCATATCATCAAAAAAGAAGCCGCTTTTAGGAAAAAAAACCATGACAAATAACTTAATCGAAAAATACAATATTCCGGGCCCTAGATATACCAGTTACCCAACGGTTCCGTATTGGAATGAGGAGGGCGTTAGCATTCTGGACTGGAAAAGTTTGGTCACAAAATCCTTTGAAGAAACCAACCACACTGAAGGAATCAGTATTTATATTCACTTACCTTTTTGCGAGTCTTTATGTACATTTTGTGCTTGTCACAAACGAATTACCAAAAGGCATAGCATGGAGAAACCCTATATAGAAACACTGCTTAAAGAATGGCAGTTGTATCTTCAACTATTTCCTCAAAAACCTCGGATTAAAGAAATTCATTTAGGAGGCGGCACCCCTACTTTTTTTGAGCCACACAATCTAAAGGAGTTAATAACAAAAATCACTTCCAAAGCAGTACTGGATAACAACTTTGAATTCAGTTTTGAAGCACATCCTAATAATACAACCGTAGAACATTTACAAATATTATACGATATCGGGTTTCGGAGAATTAGTTTAGGTGTTCAAGACTATGACCTAAAAGTCCAGAAGACCATTCATAGAATTCAGCCTTTTGAAAAAGTAAAACAAATAACCCGATGGGCTCTGGAAATTGGGTACGATTCAATAAGTCACGATTTAGTGTTTGGATTGCCTTTTCAGACCATTAATAGCATCACCAAAACCATTACCCTCACCAAAGAATTAGAGCCCGACAGGTTGGCGTTTTACAGCTACGCTCATGTGCCTTGGATAAAAAATGTAGGGCAAAGAGGTTATAGCGAAGATGATTTGCCAAGTGACGCCGAAAAAAGAGCCTTATACCAAAGGGGAAAAGAACTATTACACCAATCCGAATATGAGGAAATCGGAATGGATCATTTTGCGTTAAAGAGTGATTCCCTTTATAAAGCTGTTTCAAAAAAGACACTTCATCGGAATTTTATGGGATATACTGCCAACAAAACCCAGCTTATGATTGGCTTAGGAATGAGTTCCATTAGTGATTCTTGGTACGGATTTGCGCAAAACATTAAGACTTTAGAAGCATACACAGAAGCCGTTAATAAAGGGGAATTACCGATTCTAAAAGGATTTGTCCTCAGCAAAGAAGACCTAATTGTAAGAGAACATATTTTAAATATTATGTGTCATTTTGAAACCCGTTGGAAGGACAACAACTTGAAGTTTTCAGCTTTAGAAAAATGTCTCGATCGACTCAAAGAAATGGAAAATGATGGATTGTTAATCATAGACCCTAAAAATGAAAAGTTGCGTCTTCTGGAACATGCCCGCCCATATGTAAGAAATGTATGCATGGCTTTTGATCTGCACCTTATTCAAAAAAAACCGCAAACCAAGGTGTTTTCTATGACCATATAATCAATAGATTCCTGGGGTTCACCACCCCTTTAAGGTTACGCATCAAGTTCCTACAAATTTTACAGATCTCTGTTTTTTTTGATTTTTACTACACTTAGGTAACGAACAGCCCCAATAGCTGTTCTAAAAGCTTGATAAACCTACTATGCCAAACGATTAACAATCCATCATTTCTTGCGTATCTTTACCTCATGAACACAGCATTGCTCAGCAAAGGATTAAAACGTGTAGCGGGCTTTATCGTCTTGGCGTTTATGGGTCCGGTTGTTATCTATCAAGCCTTTCAAAACGAATGGCATCCCTTTTATTATCCTGTATTGATCTTAGGGCTAATTCTATGTGGCTTATCCATTGGATTGGGGTTTTGGGGCATCCGAACACTAACAGCGGGGTTATTAGGGCCGCGTCCCAAAAAGAAGAACTCCTAAATCGGGTTTGACAAGCCAATCGGAAGCCCTATCTTTGCACCGTTGTTTTACAAATCTATGATTGCAATCCGTTTTCCCGACCAAAGCGTCCGTGAATATACCGAAGGAACGACCGTTCTAGAAGTTGCCCAAAGCATTAGTGAAGGGCTTGCCCGTAATGTCCTTTCAGCACAGTTTAATCAAGAAACGGTCGAAGCGGCTACCCCACTCACCCAAGATGGGGATCTCAAGCTTTTCACCTGGAAAGACCCAGAAGGCCAAACAGCCTTTTGGCACTCTTCGGCCCATATTCTCGCACAATCTATTTTGGCACTCTATCCCAGTGCCAAACTTACCATTGGGCCCGCCATTGAAAATGGATTCTACTACGATGTAGATTTTGGAGAGACGACCATCAGTGAAAAAGATTTGGCTGCACTAGAAAAGCAATTCTTGACTTTTGCTCGAGAAAAGTTCGCTTTTCAAATGCGCGAAGTGAGCAAGGCCGATGCCTTAGCTTTTTACCAAAACGAAAACAATCCTTACAAAGTCGAGCTGATCGAAAACTTGGAAGACGGTACCATTAGCTTCTGCGACCATGCCGACTTTACCGATCTCTGCCGCGGCGGACACATTCCTCACACAGGCTTTGTCAAAGCCGTAAAGCTCTTAAACGTTGCCGGCGCCTATTGGCGAGGGGATGAAAAAAACCCACAGTTAACACGGATTTATGGGGTTTCCTTTCCCAAACAAAAGGAATTGACCGAATACCTCCAACGTGTAGAAGAAGCTAAAAAACGTGACCATCGAAAGCTGGGGAAAGAATTGGAGCTTTTTACTTTTTCGCAAAAAGTTGGACAAGGCCTACCGCTCTGGCTACCTAAAGGAGCTGCTCTTAGGGAACGTCTTGAAAATTTCCTCAAAGAAGCCCAACGCAAAGCGGGCTATGAACAGGTCATTTCGCCTCATATTGGAAATAAAGAATTATATGTCACCTCTGGACATTACGAAAAATACGGTGAGGACAGCTTTCAGCCCATTGAGACACCCGTAGATGGAGAAACTTTCCTTCTCAAGCCAATGAACTGTCCGCACCACTGCGAGATCTATAACGCGCGCCCTTGGAGCTATCGCGAATTACCCAAACGCTATGCAGAGTTTGGTACGGTTTATCGCTATGAACAAAGTGGTGAACTGCATGGATTGACTCGAGTTCGAGGATTTACCCAAGACGACGCCCACATCTTTTGTATGCCAAATCAGTTGGATCAAGAGTTTAAAAACGTAATCGATCTTGTCCTATATGTTTTTGGTTCCCTTGGGTTTGAAGACTTTGTGGCGCAAGTATCTATACGCGACCCGAAAAAGCCCGAGAAATACATCGGTTCTCCTGAAAATTGGGAATTGGCCGAAGCCGCTATCATCAATGCCACCAAAGATAAAGGTCTAAACTATGTCATTGAAGAAGGAGAAGCTGCTTTCTACGGTCCCAAGCTAGATTTTATGGTACGTGATGCCCTAGGTCGTAAATGGCAATTGGGAACCATTCAAGTAGATTACAACCTTCCAGAACGTTTTGATCTCACCTACAAAGGAAGTGATAACGAGCTGCACCGTCCCGTCATGATCCACCGTGCACCCTTTGGAAGTTTGGAACGTTTTGTTGCCATTCTCTTGGAACACACTGCAGGAAACTTCCCCCTTTGGTTGGCTCCACAGCAAGTAAGTATTCTCTGTGTCAGCGAGAAACATGAAAAATACGCTCAGAAAGTTTTAAATATCCTAGAAAATAACGAAATTCGCGCCCTCCTGGACAACCGTAATGAGACGATTGGAAAGAAGATTCGGGAATCCGAACTCAACAAAATTCCATTCATGCTCATCGTGGGAGAACAAGAAGCAACGCAAGGAAATATATCCGTGCGCAAACACAAAGAAGGTGATGTAGGGACTCTTTCGGTTGAAAATTTGATCGAAATGGTTCAGCAAGAAATATCAGAAAGTATTTCTACATTTGAAGTGTAATTTAAAATTGACGAGTCATAGCAATACGTAGAAGAAGAACCAACCGACCCGGACGTGTGATCAAACAAGATCCACACCGCATTAACGAGAAAATCACTGCACAGGAAGTACGCCTGGTAGGAGACAACGTTGAAGTTGGAGTTTACAGACTTAACAAAGCCTTATCGCTTGCTCGAGAACTAGAATTGGACTTGGTAGAGATTTCACCAAAAGCTTCACCGCCAGTTTGTAAAATTCTTGAGTACAAAAAATTCTTGTACGAACAGAAAAAGCGAGAAAAAGCCATGAAGTCCAAAGCGACGAAGGTGATTCTCAAAGAAATTCGTTTCGGCCCACAAACCGATGAGCACGATTATGAATTTAAAAAGAAACACGCCATTAAGTTTTTGACCGAAGGCGCCAAACTGAAAGCCTTCGTTTTCTTCAAAGGACGATCTATCGTTTTTAAAGAACAAGGTCAAATCTTGCTGCTACGATTGGCGCAAGATTTAGAAGAGTACGGGAAAGTAGAACAACTTCCCAAATTAGAGGGAAAGCGGATGATTATGTTCATCACACCAAAAAAATAAAGTAAACGAGTAGTAATTAATAAAAGAACATCATGCCTAAGATGAAAACAAAATCCAGTGCCAAGAAGCGTTTTAAGCTGACCGGTTCTGGTAAAATCAAAAGAAAGCATGCGTTCAAGAGTCACATCCTAACCAAGAAGTCTAAAAAGCGTAAGCTCAAACTTACCCACTCCGGATTGGTCCACGATAATGACGTGAACAGCATCAAAGAACAATTGCGTTTAAAATAAAAATGCAACGGTTACAAATTTGTTAAACCCTGATAGATGGCCCTAAAAGCGTAGCGATACCGCCATCATCAAAAAAATTTAAAATTATGCCAAGATCAGTAAACTCCGTCGCTTCAAGAGCCCGACGTAAAAAAGTTCTCAAACAAGCCAAAGGTTATTTCGGACGTCGTAAAAACGTTTGGACAGTAGCCAAAAATGCGGTTGACAAAGCCATGAGCTATGCCTACCGCGACCGCCGTGTCAAGAAAAGAAATTTCCGAGCCTTATGGATTGCTCGTATCAACGCAGGAGCACGCATTCATGGAATGTCTTACAGCCAGTTTATGGGAAAAGTAAAAGCCAATAACATCGAATTGAACCGAAAGGTACTTGCCGATTTGGCTATGAACCACCCAGAGGCTTTCAAAGCTGTTGTTGACCAAGTAAAATAAGCACCTAACTACTACTCGCTCTAAAAACCTGCTTTGGCAGGTTTTTTTTATTTTTGTAAAATGATCACAATTTACCATAACAATCGTTGCCGAAAATCCCGGGAAGCCCTTCAGTACCTTAAAGAAAAAGGGGCGTCGATTCAAATTGTTGAATACCTCAAAAATCCACTGGACGCAGCTACTTGGAAAGTTGTTTTTGCACAGATTGACAAAAAACCACAGGAACTCGTTCGGACACAGGAAGCCCTTTGGAAATCAGATTTTAAAGGAAAAGAATGGTCGGAGTCTGAACTACTGGACATCCTAGCCGCACACCCCAAGCTTGTAGAGCGACCCATTGTTGTTTCCGGTGAAAAAGGAGTTCTCGCCCGCCCCTTAGAAAATTTGATTGCTTTTTTGGAAACGCATTAAACCTTTCTCTTCACTTATCGTCCAATACTAAATAATCCCAAGCGATTGACCGAAGTCGAACTTTTAACGTTTCTGAAAAACCCAAAAACAAAAACACGGGGGTTTACCTATCTCTTTGACACCTATAACGAAAGACTCTATCATCACATTCGAAGCATCGTTCACAACCATACCTATACGGATGATGTTCTACAAAACTGCTTTATTAAAGTATATCACAATATCGAATCTTTTGAAGGAAAAAGCGCTTTGTACACTTGGCTCTATCGCATTGCCACCAATGAAGCCTTGAGTTTTTTACGAAAAGAAGCCAAGCATCAGCAACTGGATGTAGATGATCTCCGAATGGCAGCTCTGACCAATCAAGAGGCGGATCCCTATTTTGATGCGTCCGAAGCTGAAAAAAAACTTGAAGTGGCTTTGACACAACTCCCCCATCGGCAAGCAACTGTCTTTTCCCTCCATTACAATCAAGAACTAAAACTCAGAGAGATTGCTGAAATACTAGATACTTCGCTCGGAAATGTAAAAGCTTTACATCATTTGGCTCAGAAAAAAATTAAAAAAATATTAAACCAGCCTTAAACCATTCGCCTAATTTTACGTCTAACAATAGAATGCAACTACGAAAAACATCACGAAAACAACCACTGCCCAAGTCCTATATACAGGATTTGGAAAATCGTGTGTTTGAGGAACTGGGTATTGCGCCAGAGCGTTCCAAAACCATTGCCTTAACATCCATCAGCAAACCTTGGGCAGTTGCCGCAAGTTTTGTCCTCCTAATCGGAGGCCTTTGGTATTACACCAATCAAGCCAAAACCACATCCATCGAGCAATTGAATGTGGAACAAATCGCTGGATACCTTGGTAATGATTATGAGGCAGAACGTTATTTGGATGCCACCATCAATACCTTAGGTAATGAAATGACCTTAGGTTGGCATGAAGCCGAACTAACGGAAGAAGCCGTATCACAGTTTTTAACTGTGGATAGTGATACCTATTGGATGACAGAAATAAACGAAAATGAAAACCCATAACCTGTCTGTTGCAAACAAATGGCATTCAATGCAGCAAACTCGAATACGCATCGAAATGATTAAACCGTCAATAACAACCACTTCCATTTTTTAAACAAATGAAAAATAATTTTCTACAATTGGGATGGTGTATCCTTCTGTTTGGGGTATTTGGTAATCTCCAAGCCCAAAACAAAGAGCATCGCAAAGACCACCACAAAGAGCATCACAAAAAGGTGAAAGCCTATCGAATTTCTTTTTTAACCGAAGAATTGGACCTCAGTACTGCTGAAGCTGAAAAATTCTGGCCTTTGTTTCGACGCTATGACAAAGCAAAAGACAGCTTGCACAAAGCCTACTACCAGAATCATCGATGGTTAAAAGACAGCTTGACTTACCTCACCGATGCTAGTGCTATGGAACTTATTGAACAGCACTATCAAAAGGAACACCAACTAATGAAAAAGAAAGAGGAAATGGCGCAAGCATTTGCCGAAGTCATTGGTGCTAAAAAAACCCTAAAATTCCTGCATTTAGAACACCGATTCCGTCAACGATTGGTTGAGAAAATGCGCAAAAAGAAAGAAGAAGAATAACATCTAAAACTAGAATTCCCACAATTTTTTAAAATTAGCTATGAACAGTAAATACGCAGGAATCGTATTCCTCCTAGGAATACTTTTTACCTATGGGCAAAAACCCGAAGGTACACCAAAGGCAATTATCAGCGGAAAAGTCATCGACCAAGAAACGAGCCAACCGTTAGAATATGCAACCATAACTTTAACCAACAACAAACGTCCCGATTTTATTCAAGGTGGGATCACGGATGCCAAAGGAAATTTTAAAATCGAGTCCCTCCCCGGTCAATACAATATCAATTTTGAGTATATCAGCTTTGCCACCTATACCCAAGAAAATGTAAAAATCGTATCCAGTCTAGATCTTGGAACCATTGCACTGGAAATTGATGCTAACGAGTTGGATGAAATAGAATTGGTTGGCGAACAAACACAAGTCGAAATTCGACTTGACAAACGCATCTACAATGTAGGGAAAGACATTACCGTTCGAGGAGGAAGCGTTGCCGATGTCCTTGGGAATATCCCATCCATTACCGTAGATGTAGAAGGCAATGTCGCCCTACGAGGAAATGACAATGTTCGCATTTTGATTAACGGTAAACCTTCTGGACTCATTGGAATCTCTGGCCCTGAGGGTTTACGCCAGTTGCCTTCAGAATCCATTGAAAAAGTAGAAGTAATCACTTCTCCTTCTGCTCGTTACGATGCCGAAGGTACAGGAGGGATCCTCAATATTATTCTAAAAAAACAAAATCGTTCCGGATTTAACGGAAATTTCAATATCAATGGGGGGGTACCCGAAACCTACAGAGGAACAGCTACGCTCAACTGGAAAACCAAAAAATTAAACTTGTTTTCAACCAACACCATTGGCCGAAATACCAATGTCAATAGTGGGCTTTCAGAAAACGAGTATTTCAATGGAGATGATCCCAACACTTTCCTTTTTGAAAACTCCAAAACAAACCGCGAACGAGATCAATTGTTCCTCTCCTTAGGAGCAGAATATTTTATTGACGACTCCAGCAGTTTTACACTCAATGGTTTTTTTCGTGATAATGATGGACGCAATGATGGCAAAGTGACCATTGAGGAACTTGATGCTATTGGCGGGAACATACTCTCTTCCAATGAAAGAAACCAATACGAGCCAGAACGTGACAAATCTTTTCAAATCTCAGGCTTGTATGAGAAAAAATTTGATGATAAAGGACATGAGATCAGTGCTACCTATCAATACGAAGAAAGCAGCGAAGAAGAGTTTGCAGAAATCACCAGTTTCCAGACCTTACCCGAAAGCCGCGCCAATACTGATGAGGAAGTAATAACACTCGAATCACAAAAAAGACTTTTAGCCCAAGTTGACTATGTATACCCCATTGATGAAAACACCCAAATTGAATTGGGCTATCGCGGAACCTTCAATACCATTGAAACGGACTATGAAGTGGCCTTCTTTGATGGTGGTCTCCGATCCGTCGACTCAAATCTAACCAACCTATTGGTCTATAAAGAATTTGTCAATGCTGCCTATGGTCAGTTTGGGAAAAAGCTTGATAAGTTTTCGTTTTTATTAGGCTTGCGAATGGAAGACTCCAATATCGTCATTGATCAACGCACCACAAATGACTATACTAATAAACGCTACACCAACTGGTTTCCAACCGTGAATCTCTCCTATGAAATCGACGAAAAGGAAAACATCACCTTAGGATATGCCAAGCGAATCCGCCGTCCAAGAGGTTTTTTCTTAAACCCCTTCCCTTCTCGAAATAGTGTAACCAACTTTTTCCGTGGAAATCCTGATCTCGATCCCGCTAGCACAGGAAGCTTTGATTTAGGGTATCTAAAACGCTATGATAAGTTTACCCTCAACGGATCTATTTACTACCAGCGGACCACCAACAACTTCCAATTTGTCAACGAAGACACAGGCGAACGTGTTGTGATCAGCGGTGACACCAATGATCCCGACTCGAAACTTGTTGAAGTCCCCGTTCTTCGGAGAGGTCCCATCAACCTTTCCGAAAATAAACGCTACGGAGGGGAAGTCAATCTTACCTATACTCCCTCACGAAAAATTCGTCTCAATGCAAATTTCAACCTCTATAGCAATGAAGTGATTGGTACCTATAACGATTTTGTATTTGACGCTAAGAATATCAGTTGGTCAAGCCGCTTTATTTCAAGTATTAATTTTGGAAAAGGACTCAGCTGGCAAAATCAACTCTTTGTAAGAGGGCCCCGTCTTACTGCCCAATCAGAGAGCAAGCCTTTTGGGGGGCTTTCTACGGCAATCAACAAAGACATTCTAAAAGATAAAGGAACGCTTTCTTTCCGAGTTAGTGATCTTTTTAATACCCAACGGTACCGAAATGAAACTTTTACAGATACCTTTGACAGCTATACAGAGTTCCAAT